>Ga0315900_10000293_pt1 | contig 89323 bp, 85 predicted proteins | sample LakEriMetagenome_FD_203521 | JGI IMG/M metagenome (GOLD analysis project Ga0315900, IMG submission 203521) | Freshwater fungal communities from buoy surface, Lake Erie, Ohio, United States - Buoy 12 MA114 | ecosystem: Environmental > Aquatic > Freshwater > Lake > Lake biofilm | place: USA: Lake... | reverse complement strand
CGGTAGTGCGCTGTAACGATACTGCGTAGCCCCGAAGGGATTCGAACCCTCGTAGCTGACTTGAGAAGCCAGAGTCCTAGGCCGCTAGACGACGGGGCCCTAGTACATTCATTTACTGCTGTGGTGCTGTGGTGCTGTGGTGCTGTAGTGCTGTAGAACTTAGGGTACTGCGCTGGGGTACCAGGACTCGAACCTAGACTTACTGAACCAGAATCAGCAGGGCTGCCAATTACCCCATACCCCAAAAGATTCACATCTCTTGTTGGCAGAAGTTTACCTTACCGATCAGAGTGAAATTGCCCCAGCAATTCGCTCAAGACAGACCTCTTTACCCAACAATTCCATTGATTCAAAGAGGGGTGGAGAAATTGTGCTGCCGGTGGCTGCAATGCGCAGGGCGGTAAATGCAATACGAGGCTTGAGCCCCATCTCTTCGATCAATGATGCACGTAGCGCGGCTTCGATAGAGGCGTGATCCCATGATGCTAACGGGGTGAGATCTGAAAGGGCCCGCTTTAAAATCTTTTTTGACTCTGCATCAGCGATCTTTGGAGCAGATGCCTCATCGACTGCAAATTTCTTGGTAAAGAGAAATGCCAGCATCGCAGGTACTTCACTTAAGGTGACAATTCGTTCCTGAATTAGCGGCAAGGCGGATTTAACGAGAGCGATTTCGCTATCTGTTCCTGTGATGATTCCTGCATCTTTTAAGAATGGAAGCGACCATGAGAGAAATTCATCGATTGTCAGTGCACGAATCTTGTCGCCATTAATTGCTTCAAGCTTTTTCATATCAAAACGTGCAGGAGATGAGTGAACTTTCTCAACGGTAAAGAGCTCGCAGAGTTCTGCCATTGTGATGTTTTCACGATCATCCCCAGGTGACCATCCCAAAAGTGCAAGGTAGTTACAGATTGCTTCAGGTAGATAACCCGCTTGGCGATACCACGCGATAGAAACTTCACCGTTGCGCTTTGAAAGTTTGGCATTGTCTTGTCCCATCACAAATGGAAGGTGGGCAAAGACTGGATAATCATCGAGTGCAACACCCATTGCTTGGTAGACGCGAATCTGTCGCGGAGTTGATGAGAGTAGATCTTCACCGCGTAGAACGTGGGTAACCTTCATCAAAACATCATCAACTGCAACTGCCAATGTGTAAAGCGGTGATCCATCTGCACGGACAAGGACGAAGTCTGGAACGAATGCGTGATCAAAGGTCACATCGCCACGAATCTCATCAGTGAAGGTAGTTGTGCCTTCTGGCATACGCATACGAACAACAGCGCCGCGACCCTCTGCCTTATATGCAGCAATTTGTTCTGGCGTTAACTCGCGGCAATGTCCGTTGTATCCCGGTGCCACATTCGCTTTGCGTTGAGCCTCGCGTACCGCCTCTAACTCATCAGGTGAGCAGTAGCAGTGATAGGCATCTTTGTTATCGAGAAATGTTTGTGCCCACTTGGCGTAGATATCAAGACGTTGCGATTGAAGGTATGGCCCGTTATCGCCACCAACTTCAGGACCCTCATCCCAATCAAGGCCGAGCCATTTGAGAGTATCGATTGCGGCCTGGATGTATTCATCAGTGACACGAGTGGTGTCAGTATCTTCGATGCGAAATAAGAAGGTGCCACCAGTATGACGAGCGTATGCCCAATCAAAGAGCGCGGTGCGAATGTTTCCTACATGCAGATCCCCTGTTGGCGATGGTGCAAAACGAACCTTTACTTTTTTGGCGCTCATGGTTGTGCACTCACTCTATTTGTTAGTTGGCCCAGACCTTCAATGGATACAGCAATCGTTGATTTCGCTGGCATCGGTCCGATTCCTGCAGGTGTTCCCGTGATGATGACATCTCCTGGAAGCAGCGTCATTACCTGGGAAACAAAGTTGATGATGTCAGGAACTTTAAAGATCATGTCATTAAGGTGGGCATCTTGCTTGATCTCACCATTAAGAGTTGCGGTAATGCGCTGAGTACCAGGAACAAATTCTGTTTCAATCCATGGCCCGAGTGGGCAGAACGTGTCAAAGCCCTTGGCGCGGGTCCATTGACCATCTTTCTTCTGGAGTTCGCGACATGTCACATCATTGGCCAGTGTGTAGCCAAAGATCACATCATTTACTTTCTCTTTCGGAACATCCTTACAAATTCGCCCGATAACAATGGCAAGTTCTGCTTCATAATCAATTGTTGGTGCCATCTCTGGCCAGACAATTGTGTCGCCAGGACCGATAATTGTTGTATTCGCTTTCAGGAAGATGATCGGTTCATCAGGAACAACACTTCCCATTTCAGCAGCGTGATCAGCGTAGTTCTTACCAATCGCGACAACCTTGCTACGAGGAATGACTGGAGCCAAGAGGCGAACCTTTGTCAGTTCGATACGGGCTGCCGTCTTTACAATTCCTTGATAAATCGGATCGCCATCAATAATTGTGATCAGATTATCTTCATCTAGGATCCCAAAAAGTGGGTCGGTACCTAACCCTGCATCAGGGCCAGGAGAGAAGCGAACAATGCGCATTGCACTATCTTAGCGCAGTGATCGCACCTGACTCATCGATGTGAAAGATCGCAGCAGAGGGTGAATGTGTGTGAATGACACTCGTTGCACCTGTTGAATTTCCCGCTAGAACTAGAGCTTCAATCCCTGAAATCTGTGATGCCATAGCGACTGTAAAAACTGCCTGAATTGCATCGAGTGTGAGTTCAGGTGTTGCAATCGATATTGCTACGTATGTGCGGCCAGTTGAATCACGAAGCGCCGCCGATTGTGGTGCCCCCGTACGTTTCTGGGTTGCTAGTGCCAGGGTTGCAAGCTTTTGATCTTCTGGATTATCAAAACTATTCATTGTTATCTTCTTCATCAGAACGTTCGATGATGACAGAGCTGATACGACGTCTGCGACCAATCGGGCGCTCTGATGTGATCTTCCAACCCTTCAAAGTGATGGTAGATCCAGCAATTGGTACACGTCCTAGCTTCTGGGCCATGAGACCGCCAATGGTGTCGACATCTTCTGAATCTGAATCTTCAAAATCAATCTTGAGTTCATCTGCGAGATCTTCAATATGTAGCGTGGCCTTAGCGCGCGCTTTATCTTCTGTGATCCACGAGAAAGCATCGATTCCATCATCAAATTCATCAGCAATCTCACCGACGATCTCTTCAATAATATCTTCGATCGTGATAATTCCGGCAGTACCACCGTATTCATCAACAACAATCGCTAAGTGAATCTGATCGCGCTGCATCTCTTTCAAGAGTTCTGCAGCGATCTTTATCTCAGGCACAAAGACAGCTGGTCGCATCAACTCACCGACACGTTCGGTGGTCTCAGCCTCATGGTGATCAAGTGCGCGCTTAGCCAAATCCTTCACGTAGGCGATGCCAATAATGTTATCGAGGTTCTCACCCACAACTGGAATACGTGAATATCCAGAACGCAGGGCTAGTGAAAGTCCTTGGCGTAGAGTCTTATCCTGTTCAATCCAGACCATATCTGTTCTGTGAACCATCAACTCGCGTACAAGAGTGTCACCGAGTTCAAATACTGAGTGGATCATCTCGTGTTCATCTGATTCCACAAGGCCACGTTCGTGCGCTTGATCAACTAAGTCGCGCAGTTCTGCTTCGTTGGTAAATGGCCCTGATCTAAATCCTTTACCTGGTGTGATCGCATTTCCAACAGCGATGAGCAACTTAGTAACTGGACCAAGAACAACTGCTAAGAATGCTGAGATAACGATTCCGGCACGAGCCCAGCGATGAGGATTCTGTCGCCCAAGAGTTCGTGGTCCGACGCCAATAACAACGTAAGAGAGGACAACCATCACTACAACGGTCCAGAGATAGGCATATCCTGAAGAGAACGATTCTAGGAATGCGCGAAGAACTAATACTGCTGCAGTAAATTCGCAGACTTTGCGCACAAGCAAAATCACATTGAGGAAGCGTGCTGGTTGAGCCGAATACTTTTTCAGTAAGTGTCCACCACGCTTTGATTCAAGCTCTTCAATGAGAACGCGAGAGATTGAGGTCAGGGCTGATTCAGAGGCTGCGAGAAAACCAGCGAATCCGATCAGAAGAATTATTGATATGACCGAGACAAGGTCCACTAGGACTCTCCCCATTCCTTAACTAACTTCTCCTGCAGGGTGAACATTACTTTCTCATCCTCAGGATTTGCGTGGTCATAACCAAGGATATGCAGTAATCCGTGTACAGCCAAAATAAAGAACTCGTGGTTACTTGAATGTCCGGCAGCCATTGCTTGGCGAACTGCAACGGTTGGGCAAATCACAATATCTCCGAGGGTGACAGCATCACCTGGGTTTTCTGGCATATCCATTGGGAAAGAGAGCACATCGGTAGGACCTGGTTCATCCATCCACTTAATGTGAAGTTCGCTCATCTCGTTTTCGTCAACAAAAGTCAGACTTACTTCGCATTCAGGATTGAGATTAAGGGCGCCCAAAGAGTATTCAATAAGTGCAGTGATCTCATCGCTTGGAACAAGTTCTCCTGAGCGATTGTTGGATTCAATCGTCATGGCGTTATCAGCTGTGTCGAATGTTTCGAGGGGCTTGGGCTGCGCTATCAAATGCGTCGTATGCCTTGACGATGTCGCCAATTAAGCGGTGGCGCACAACATCTTCTGCTGTTAATTCGATAAATGAGATGTCATCAACTGCGCCAAGAATGTCGCGAATAATACGAAGACCTGACTTCGCTCCATTAGGTAGATCCACCTGCGTCACATCACCTGTAATAACCATCTTGGAACCAAAGCCAAGGCGAGTGAGAAACATCTTCATCTGTTCAGGAGTCGTATTCTGCGCTTCATCAAGAATGATGAAAGAGTCATTGAGTGTGCGACCACGCATGAAGGCAAGAGGTGCCACTTCGATGACGCCACTTTGCATCAAACGGGGAATCGAATCTGGATCAACCATGTCATGCAGCGCGTCAAATAGCGGGCGAAGATATGGATCGATCTTCTCATTAAGAGTTCCTGGCAGAAATCCCAACTTCTCCCCCGCCTCAACTGCTGGGCGGGTCAAGATAATGCGATTAACTTTCTTTGCCTGCAAGGCAGCAACAGCCTTTGCCATTGCAAGATAAGTCTTTCCGGTTCCTGCTGGTCCGATGCCAAAGGTGATCGTGTTCTCATCAATTGCATCAACGTAATGTTTCTGATTTGCAGTCTTTGGACGAATTGTGCGGCCTCGGTTACTGACAATATTGAGTGAGAGAACTTCTGCTGGATGCTCGATTGGATCATGGGAGAGCATCTCAATACTGCGCTTTACCGCATCGGCGGTGAGCGCTTGTCCTGATCGAATAACGACCATCATCTCGGCAAATAATTTCTCGAGTGCAAGGCAATCAATGTGAGGCCCACGCAATGTGATCTCGTTGCCGCGAACTGTCATGGCAACGGAAGGAAATCCTGCTTCAATAATATTGATATTGCTATCGCCAACTCCGATGAGGGCAACCATGGGAATGGCAGGCGGGACGGTGATCAGAGTGCGTTCCATATGTGTATAAATCTAGTCCTAGCCTGGGGGCCATGCCAGTCCACGACCACCTAAGAGATGAAGGTGAGCGTGAAATACTGATTGACCAGCATCTGCACCAGTATTAAAGACCGACCTGTAGCCCGTGAGGCCCTTCTGGGTCGCGATCTCATCAGCAGCCCGATGCATGGCGGCGATAATCGTTGGAGAGATAGTTGAAATTTCAGCAGCATTTGCCGCGTGCAAGGTCGGGATGATCAATACATGTGTCGGTGCTTGAGGATTGAGATCATTAAACGCAACAACATTTTCATTACGGAAAACTATCTCTGCGGGAATCTTTCCCTCAATGATTTTACAGAATATGCAATCAGGATCTAGCGCCATAGCAAAAGGGTACTGGCTTACCAACTCTTAAGAAGTGTTTGAAGTGCGGCAATTCCTGCAATACCTGCATGTGCACTGCGGAAGATAGGACGACCCATGAGCGCAATTTTTGCCCCACTTGAAGTAAAGGCATCTAACTCTTCATCGGTAATGCCACCTTCTGGACCAATAATGATCAGGGCCTTCTTGGGAGACTGTGCAGTGATCGCCGAAAGCTTGCTCGTTGCGCTCTCATGAAAGACGATCGCGAGATCTGTTCTAGCAATCTCATCGATTACTTCAGCGGTGCTTAATGGTCCAATGATTTCAGGAATCCGAAAACGTCGCGCCTGCTTACTTGCCTCACGCACCGTCACATCTAATTTATCTAAAGTCTTATCTGCCTTACCTATGCTTCGTGCCGAACTCCAGAAAACAATTCGATCAACTCCGGCTTCAGTCAAAAGCCCTGCGCATGCTTTGAGGCGATCACCTTTTGGCAGGGCCTGAATGACGGTGTATTCGATATCAAGTGGTTCTTGAAATTCTGATTCAAGAACTTCACAAAGCATTGATCGCTTACTCACCTCTAACGCCTTGACCGTTGAGAATGTTCCTTTGCCATTGCTAAGCCAGAAAATTTCGCCAGGGCCGGTACGAAGAACTCGAATTGCATGGAGAGCATCTTCATTATCGAAGGTATACGTGGCACCGACTTGTGTAGGAAGATCAGAGACGAAGAAGAGGGTACGCATCAGCGTCCAAATGACTCTCTAAATTTGCCGAGGAAGCTCTGATTCTTACTTTTTGTATGTGAATCACCGACTACCTCACCGCGTGATTTGGCAAACTCTTTCAGTAACTTCTCTTGCTCGCGAGAAAGCTTGGTTGGGGTCATAACAACAACATGCACTATGAGATCACCGCGGCTTCCGCTACGAAGGCGTGTCATTCCTTGGCCCTTAAGTGAGACGGTGGAATCAGTCTGAGTGCCAGGCTTAATCACAAGTTCAGATTGGCCATCCAAGGTATCGACAGTAATTTTTGTTCCAAGAGCTGCTGCAGCAAATGAAATCTCTACCTCCATGTGCAAAGTGTCGCCATCGCGGATAAGAAATTCATGTTGCTCGACGACAATCTCTACATAGAGATCACCCGCTGGGCCACCGCCAGCGCCTACTTCACCGCGGCCTGCTAACTGCATACGGTTACCGGTTTCAACACCTGCTGGAATTTTCACAGGAATACTTTGGCGTGCGCGAACTCTTCCTTCGCCTGCACATTCACGACATGGATCTTGGATGACGGTACCGAATCCAGAACATGGCGCGCATGCACGCGATGTCATGACCTGACCTAAGAAAGATTTTTGAATTTGCTGGGTCTCACCGCGACCTTTACACACCTGACACATAGATGGCGCGCTGCCATTGGCGCAACCATTTCCTTTACAGGTTGTGCAGATAACCGCGCTCTCAATTGCGAGATCGCGCTCTGTTCCAAAACATGCCTCTGCCAATGTGACCTGTACACGAATCAGCGCATCTTGACCTTGGCGCATACGTGGGCGCGGACCACGATTTCCACCGCCGCCAAAGAATGCATCCATGATGTCGCTAAATCCACCACCGCCGCCGAAACCACCAAAACCGCCGAAACCCTGTCCACCCATGTCATATTGCTGACGCTTCTGGGGATCACTTAAGACTTCATATGCAGCGGTAACTTCTTTAAATTTATCTTGTACCGCTGGATCAGGATTCACATCAGGGTGAAGTTCTCGAGCAATTTTTCGGTACGCTTTTTTGATTTCATCTTGCGAAGCGTCGCGAGAAACACCGAGCAACCCATACATATCTGACATTACTTATAGCTTCCCTCTGAGATAAATCGACCGACATAGCGCGCAACTGCACCGACAGCTGCCATTGACCCAGCGTAATCCATACGAGTTGGACCAAGAATTCCAAGAGCCCCAAGGGATGAACCAGCCTCACCAAACGCGTCGCCATATCCGACTGTGACAAGGGATGTTGATTTGAGATTCTGCTCACTCTGTTCTGAACCGATGCGAACTTTGACTGTGTCAGCAGCATCACCAAGTAAACGCAGCAAGACAACTTGCTCCTCGAGAGCTTCAAGAACTGGATGCATTGTCATCTGGAAATCATCGCTAAAGCGTGCAAGGTTTGCAGTACCTGCCAGAACTACTTTCTCTTCTGCTCGCTCGATCGCCATTTCAATAACTGCAGAGATAACAAGTGAGACATCGCGACGATCGGTGGCGCTGTAGCCCTCAATAATTCCAGAGATTCGATCTGCTACTTCAGGCAATGATTGTCCAGCCATTGCATTATTGAGTTGACCGCGGATGCTTGCGATAAACGCTTCCGGCACATCTCGCGTAAGTTCAATAACACGCTGCTCGACTCGCCCTGCGTCAGTAATCAGAATCATCATCATGCGAGATGGAGTAAGCGGCACCACCTCAACGTGGCGCACACGGGATTTCATAATGGATGGGTACTGCACAACCGCAACTTGCTTAGTGACATCGGCCAATAAGCGCACCGTGCGCATCACAACATCGTCAAGATCAAGTGCGCCTTCAAGAAATGATTCGATGGCGCGACGCTCTGGCGCAGATAAAGGTTTCACCTCTGCCAGCTTGTCGACGAAGACTCGATAGCCACGATCTGTTGGGATACGACCAGCACTTGTGTGAGGTGCTGTAATCAGGCCTTCCTCTTCGAGCAGGGCCATCTCATTTCGAATGGTCGCAGGTGAAACTCCGAGTTCGTGGCGATCTGCAATTGCCTTAGAACCAACGGGTTCTTGAGTTGCGACGTACTCATCAACAATTGCCCGCAAAATTTCAAGGCGACGGGTTGAGGTACTCATATTAATTGCAATAGCGATGCTTACTTATTTAAAACAAGTGCGATCGAGATTAAGGTAAGTAGGAAGAAGGCTGGGATTGCTGTTCGCAATTTGTTCGCCTTAAAGTGGGTATAGACCGCACCTGCCATAACAACCCAGAGACCAACGAGTGGGAAGAAGAGCATCCAGTTCCATTTCATGCTGATGATTAGGCCGAGAGCGAGAGCTGTTTCGATAAAGCCGACTAGCCGTGCAAACTTATCTGGCACATTGACATCGCGTGTACCCGAAAGACCTTTTTCATTCCCGCTCGCCTTGGACAATCCTGAAATCACAAATACGACGGCTAGAAATGCAACAATGATTGTAAGTGCTGTGCTCATAAGGCTAACGGTACTACAGCCACGCTAGGCAAGCAGGTCGGCCACGATGCGATCGGCCATCAAGCGACCAGTTGCGGTCAGTACTAGCGCATCTGCGGTATCAATAATCAGGTCAGCCTTAATGTGATCAGCCATTCGCTCGTATTGGGCGATAGTCAGAGCCCGCTTTGCAATTCCTGTACGCAGTCGACTTGAAAGCATGATGTATTCACTTCTACGCATCTCATCGCTAAGTTCCTCTGAATCTGCGATCGGTGAGAGACCATCAAAGAGTCTCTGCTTATATGCAGTGGGATGCTTTACATTCCAGAATCTCTTTCGGTCAATATGTGAATGGGCACCTGGCCCCAAGCCCCACCAGTTCGCAGATTTCCAATACGCCATGTTGTGTCGTGATTCAAAACCTGGTTTAGCCCAATTAGAGAGTTCATACCATTTCAATCCTTTGAAGCCACATGCTTGATCGATATAGAGATACATATCCGCCATCAAATCGTCATCAGGAGAAGCGACATCACCGCGTTTGATCTGTGCCGCTAACTTTGTGCCATCTTCAATAATGAGTGCGTATGCGCTGATGTGATCGACTCCAAGATTAAGTGCTTGTGTCACTGTTGATTGCCAGTCTTTAAGGCTCTCCCCGGGTGTTCCATAAATCAGATCCACACTGATTGATTGAAAGCCTGCAGCACGTGCCATATCTACTGCACGCTTAACATTCTCAGGGTCGTGTGTGCGATCTAAGACTTTAAGCACATGGGTAGATGTTGATTGCATGCCAAATGAGATGCGGTTAAAGCCTGCCGCGAAGTAACCTTCAAGCTTTTCTGCCGTCACTGAATCAGGGTTAGCTTCAAGAGTGATCTCGCAATCTTCGGTCAGACCATTGCGTGCCTTTATCGCAGTAATGACGCGACCTAGATCATGAGGTGGAATCAGCGAAGGAGTACCGCCACCAAAGAAGATTGTGGGCACAACGTCAGTGGGTGCAAATTCAAGTTCTTTAAGGACTGCATCGATGTAATCGCCAGAAACAATTTCAAGAGTTGCGCCATCTTGAAGTTCAGACGGTGTGTATGTGTTGAAGTCGCAATACCCGCACCGCTTAATACAGTACGGGATGTGGACGTAGAAGGAAAGTGGCATAGTAGAGATCATCTCTCACATTCTAACCGGATGGGATTCAAGGATTAGCACCGAGGCTCTGCGAGATAGTTTTACCTGGCGGTGTCCCATGGAGGAATCCATCCTTGAAAAAATCATCAATACGATTTCCCCTCGGATTGAAATCACTGCGAATTGATCTGATCTTGAACGTACCTCGCCATTTTTCTATAAAGCTCTCTCTTCTCAATATTTAGAGTTTCTTTCACACCGGAGGCAAAACTACGGGATCCATGCACGCTTAAGATAAGTTTATGCATCGATTGAGCTCCATAATTAAGATAGAGATACTCGCTCATCAACATACCCAAGCTGTATCCAAGTGAATTGCTAGTGATGTACTGGATGTCTCGTTCAAACCCATCAAACAAGAGAGCCAAATCATCAGTTGGCATTTTAGCGATGTTTGGTAGCTTCTTATTCAATCCTTCAATTTGTGATTTTCTAATTCCTTCTATTTCTTTGAATGTTCCAAAATTTAGAATAGTGACATTTCCGAGAAATGTTGCTTGCCCTTCAATAAACCAAGGTGGCAAAAATTCATACATATTTTCTTTAGTCAAACTTTGTTGATACATATGCACTGCTTCATGATAATTAGAGATCTTTATTGATCTCATATCTTGTGACAAATCTGAACCAATTATCTGATAAAAAACTACTTTGCCGGATACTTTATTTGAACCATAAGCACAATAACTATTCTTCGAAACAAAGCAGTGATCACCTTGAAAAAAGCTTGAATCCCCGGATGGGCCTTCTAGTGTTAAAACTTGATTCTTGTAAAAACCCAAATCTTTTTCACTCATGAAAACAATATAGAAAGGTTTAATCGGCCCCAACAGGTTTCTATAGAGTGAAGTAGATTCTGAAAAATTCGAGAATACTAAATCAGCTTTGTCTCTGTTTACGTTATCACTATAGATCCCTATCAGTTCGGCATTTTCATCCTTGACCCGATTCAGAGAGGAAAAAATGTCTGAGTATCCACTTTCCCAAGTGTTTGGCGTTGGCGTTGGCGTTGGCGTTGGCGTTGGCGTTGGCGTTGGCGTTGGCGTTGGCGTTGGCGTTGGCGTTGGCGTTGGCTTAGTAATGATGCCCTTATTCCAAACGAACTTCTTGCCCGACTTAACGCAGGTAAATTTCTTGCCTTGGGAGGTTTTTGTCTCGCCTTTTGTCGAACACTTAGCACCTGCCTTAACCGCTCCATAGGCAGGAATTGAGAAAGAAGAAATCACGAAGGTTAGCGCCATGAGTAAGGCGAGCGGTTTCTTCATAGAAGAGATCTTACTTTAAGGTAGGACGAGATCAACCTTCTGCTTTACGAGCAGCTTTAATCTTTTCGATATCAGCATCTGTTGCAAGGGCTGCGACGAAGGCTTCTTGTGGAACTTCAACGCGTCCCACCATCTTCATGCGCTTCTTTCCTTCTTTCTGCTTTTCAAGAAGTTTGCGCTTACGAGAGATGTCTCCGCCGTAACACTTTGCAAGAACATCTTTGCGCATCGCACGGATTGATTCGCGAGCAATAATGCGAGAGCCAATCGCGGCCTGAATTGGAACTTCGAATTGTTGACGAGGAATCAGCTCGCGTAGTTTGCCGGTCATCATCACACCATAGGCATATGCCTTATCGCGGTGCACGATTGCGCTAAATGCATCGACTGCTTCGCCCTGTAGCAAGATATCGACCTTCACCAGTTGTCCTGGCTCATCGCCAATCTCTTCGTAATCAAGGGAGGCGTAACCCTTGGTGCGGCTCTTGAGTTGATCGAAGAAGTCAAAGACGATTTCAGCCAACGGCAATGTGTAGCGGATCTCAACGCGATCTTCTGAGATGTAATCCATACCGAGCAATGCACCGCGACGATCTTGGCAGAGCTCCATAATCACGCCGATAAAATCTGATGGGGCAAGGATTGTCGCCTTCACAATTGGTTCTTCAACGGTGTTGATTTTTCCATCAGGAAACTCTGATGGATTGGTAACAACGAATTTCTTGCCATCTTCAAGAGTCACTTGATAAACCACGTTTGGCGCCGTTGAGATAAGAGAGATCTTTGATTCGCGTTCAAGGCGTTCGCGAACAATTTCCATGTGTAGCAGCCCTAGGAAGCCGCAACGAAAACCAAATCCGAGCGCTGCTGAGCTCTCTGGTTCATAGACAAGAGCGGCATCGTTGAGTTGCAATTTATCGAGAGCATCGCGCAGTAATGGAAAGTCAGCGCCATCTAATGGGAAGAGACCAGCAAAGACCATCGGCTTAGGATCTTTATATCCAGCAAGCGGGTTTGTTGTTGGATTTTGATAGGTTGTGATTGTGTCGCCTACACGTGATTGGCGAACATCCTTTACACCTGTAATCAAATATCCCACTTCGCCAACACCAAGTCCTTTACTTGGAAGAGGCTCTGGTGAAATTACACCCACCTCAAGGGCTTCGTGGCGAACACCTGTTGAATACATCTGGATCTGTTCGCGTGGATTTAAGTGTCCATCAACGACACGAACGTATGTAACTACACCGCGATAGGCGTCATAGACAGAGTCAAAGATCAGCGCTCGTGCTGGTGCATTTGGATCACCGACGGGTGCTGGAATCTGGGCAATGATTTGATCGAGTAGATCTGCAACGCCATCACCAGTTTTTCCGGAAACGCGCAAGCAATCTTCTGGCTTACAGCCGATGAGGTTGGCAAGTTCTTGTGCAAACTTCTCTGGCTGGGCGTTAGGAAGATCGATCTTATTGAGCACGGGAATAATGGTGAGGTTGTTCTCCATCGCAAGGTAAAGGTTTGCAAGTGTCTGTGCTTCGATACCTTGTGCGCAATCAACGAGCAGGACCGCACCTTCACATGCTGCAAGCGAGCGCGATACTTCGTAGGTGAAGTCAACGTGTCCAGGTGTATCGATCATATTCAGGATGTATTCCTGACCATCGATTCCGCTAATCCATGGAAGGCGGACTGCTTGTGACTTAATGGTGATTCCGCGTTCGCGTTCGATATCCATACGATCTAGATATTGCGCACGCATATTTCGCGCTTCGACTACTTCGGTGATTCCAAGCATGCGATCGGCGAGAGTAGATTTACCGTGATCGATATGTGCGATGATGCAAAAGTTACGAATCTGCGCAGGATTGGTCGCGGCAGGTTGAGGCGCCTTACTTATTTGGATTGCAGGCACGTGTGTGGCCCCTTGTTAGGCGTTACTAGTTAAATTAACGAGCGCCGGCTTTGGCAGCTGCCTTAGCCATTGAAGACTTCTTATTTGCAGCATTGTTCTTGTGGATTACACCCTTTGCTACTGCAACATCGAGAGCCTGTGAGGCGGTGCGAAGTTCGGTGGTGATCACAGCAGAGTCTCCACCCTTGATTGCATCGCGGAAGCGACGAACGGCGGTCTTGATTGAAGAGGAGACAGACTTGTTACGAAGGCGTGCCTTCTCGTTTGTCTTTACTCGCTTGATCTGAGACTTGATATTTGCCACGTGGTGAACTCCGACTTTTCTTAGTTGGTGACCTAGCCGGTGGGCTAGATGCAGATGCGAAGGTTATCAGCCCACCTACGCTCGCCTCAAATCGGGAATTCTCGCCCTAACCGGCAGCGCGAGCGGCTGTAATCGTGGCAAGCGCCTTCTCTAGCGCGAAGATTGGATCAGAGGCAGCTCCTTTTACCTGCGCATCTGCCAGCGCCAGGGCCTGAACCGCCTTTGCAATCGATCGAGGGCTCCAACCAGCCAACTGTCTGCGCGCCTTATCAATCTGCCACGGAGCCATTCCTAGTTCACCCGCCACATCAAATGAACGTGCGCCGCGATTTACACCACTGACCTTTGCCAGCGATCGCAGATTAGATGCAAGTGCACTTGTGATCATGACTGGATCTGTCCCAGTCTCTAGCGCACTACGAAGAGCGACAAGTGCCTGTGCAAGATTTCCATCGAGTGTTGCATCGGCGACATCAAATCCTGTGGTCTCTAAGCGACCTTGATGGAAGGTATCAATCATCGCTTCATCAATAGTTTTTCCCGCTTGCGCGTCAAGACAAATTTGAGAGACAGCCGCTTGCAGTTCGCGCATATCGCTTCCGAGCGCACCGACTAAAGCAGTGATAGCACCAGGTGTTGCTTTACGGTGGGCATCAAGGAAAAGGGATTTTACAAACTCTTCCTTCTCTGACTCTTTCTTGAGCGGATCACACGAAATGATTTCTGGCTTTGCCTTCTTAATGACATCAAGCAAGGCCTTACCTTTGACGCCACCTTTATGTAAAAAGATCAGCGTTGTGAGTTCGTCTTGGCTAGAAAGATATCTGGTTATTTCATCGCGTGATTCTTCAGGAAGGTCTTGCAAATCTTTAATGATCAGCGCGCGCCGTTCTGAAAATAGTGAAGGAGCGAGAGCGTCAGAGATATCACCCACGAGTGCATCGGGTGAAGAGATCGTGGTCATTTCACACTTCTCTTCTTTAAGCTCTGCCACAATCTTTGCCAGCGCTCGCTCTGCCAGCGCTGGCTCTGAACCAAGTAAGAGATAGAGAGATTTCATTGCTATCCCTTTCCAATCCCTAGTTAACCCAGCCCCAGCGAACTTAGCCCCAGCGAATTTAGCCCCAGCGAAGAAGTCCGAAACCGCTTCTACTTGTACGAACAATAAACTCGTTCCCACGTACCTTAATCGCAATTGCGCCGTCGAGATCGGTACGTAAGACCCGTGAGCCGAGTCTAGCCAAAGCGTTGATTGTTTGTGGTGCTGGATGGCCATAGGTATTTTGCGCACCGACGCTAATGATTGAGATCCTCGGTGAGAGTGCACGCGTAAAACCCTCATCCTGAAATTTAGATCCGTGGTGGGAGACTTTGTAGATATCAACCTCTCTGATCAGGGATGCGATTTCGACCTGACTCTCTGGCTCCATATCTCCCCCGGCAAAGAGTGAGAAATCTGGAGCTCGCAGAATAACTGCGATGCTTGAATTATTTGGATCACTCTCTTGCTCTTCTGCCCACTGCCCTTGTGGCCAGAGAACATCAACTGTTACCTCACCGCGCGTACTGTGAAAGGTTGCTCGTGTTCCGGCGCGAATGTTTCCATACCATTGCAGTGCAATCTCTCGTCCATCTGCTGCCCCTGCATATCCACCGACATGGTCTGCATGGCTATGACTCATTATTAACAATTCGATCTTCTTAATTCCCAATTGATGCAGGCAGCGATCAAGAGCAATGGGATCGGGGCCAACATCAAGGACAATTCCTCGATTATTTCCCAGGTTAACCACCATGGCATCTCCTTGACCGACATCGCAATTTGCAACCTGCCAATCTCCACCAGGAAAGCGAAGAAACCACGAGATCACAATTAAAAGTACGAGTGCACCTATTACAACTTTTCGATTAAAGATAAAACCTAGGGCGATGATCCCGGCGATAATCAGAAAACTCTTACTTCCTGTTGCAAGGGTAATAAGTGGCAAATCTGAGATAAGCGATGCTATCCAAGCAATCCATGTTGCTAAAGGCTTGATTAACCAGATCAATATCCCTGATACCGCAGGCGCAAATGGAGAGATCACTCCTGCGATGAATCCCAAGATAGTTATTGGTGCAACCGCTGGGGCGGCTAGAACATTAGCCAAGATGCTCATTAATGAGATCTGCCCTGAAATCGCAACAATGACAGGGGTGCAGAACAACGTCGCCGAAAGCGGGATAGCAATCACAATCGCAAGCGGTCTTGGAATCTTCTTTGAAAAACTCTCAACTAAACGTGGTGCCAACAAAAGTAGCCCTGCTGTTGCGAGAACAGAGAGTGCAAAACCTGGATCGCGTACCTGCCACGGATCTGCAACGATCACCGCACCGATTGCAAAACCAAGTGCTGGCAAAGAATCGCGACCACGATGTGTCCCTTGAGCAAGGAGTAAGACCGATGCCATCGCTGCCGCTCGCAGCACTGATGGAGATGGCCGTACCAGAGAGATAAATGCAATAAGAAAGAGTGCCGTCACCGCAAGCCGTAAAGGAATCCGCCGAATGAGAAACTGCATGAGATACAAAATGAAGGTTGAAACAATTGCAAAGTTTGCTCCACTGACAGCAACTAAATGGGTGAGCCCCGATCTGCGCATCTCATTTTTAAAGCTCTGACTCTGTAATGAGGTGTCCCCCAACACCATCCCAGGGATCAAAGCACCAGAATCTCCGGATCCGCTAGCACCACGTAACCCATCTCTAATTGCATCAAGTCCCTTTGCCCAACGAGATGCTTCTGTAAGCGCCTGGATTTCGCCTTTACCAATTAATAAGGCAGCAACTCTGCCCTCTTTACTTGCCATCGCACTTACTCGAAGCTGCAGTTTCTGTCCCGGGAGTAACTCTTTGATAGCAGTATCAGTTGAAATCAACCGTGCAGGTGATCGCAGCGCGTAATTCTTCTCGCCATCTACAAGACCAATAACCCGAATCAGCGCGCTGTAACTCTGTTCGGCAAGTGAATCCCCCATTACTCGTGGGGATAAAGCGTGTGCATCTGTAGTTAGTACTGCGGTGACAACAAATGATTTGCCATAGAGATCTCTTAAGATCGAAGCCTCGAGGGATGATTGCCTCAATGACATTAGCGTTGCACCAAGAATGATTGCTGCTATCAGTAAAAGAGCGCGCAGAGATTTAGAGGCAAAGGTAAGAAGTAGAAGTAAGAGCAGACCGAAGGCGATAACCCACGGCCTACTCCAACTTTGAAAGAGCGCTCCGATCCAGATCGCTCCACCTAACGAGAGCGCTCGGTAATCAGATAGCCGAACCCTCAGAGACGAATCTTCTCTTTAAACTGGGCAAACTTTGCTGGACCGATTCCGGAAACTTCCAACAGCGCTTCAAGAGTCACAAATGGACCATTCGCATTTCGATATGCAATTATCCGCGATGCTAAGACAGGGCCTATTCCATCTAGCGCTTCTAACTCTTTTGCACTTGCCCTATTAATTGCTATCGGGCCAGTATTTCGAGGCGGTGCGCTACGCGCAGTTGAACGCGAGGACGATGAGCCCCGTGATGCTGCATAGACATACACCTGCTCACCATCTTTAAGAAGTCTCGCTAAGTTGATATCTGAAACATCAGCACCCTTGAGGACATTTCCCGCTGCATTAATTGCATCAATGACACGTGAATTCATCGGTAAGGAATAGACGCCAGGATTGAGAACCGCACCCGCGACATCAACAACCAACAGCACGACGGTCTCGGGCATCTCTATCTCGGTTACTTCTGCAGCAACTATCTCTTCTGATGCACCGCGCAGAAATAGAACTCCAGATGAAGCGATGATAAGGATGGCGAGTGCGAGCAATGACTTTCGCTGTGTCGATGTGAAGGCGAGGTCCTCCCACCAATTACGAGCGTTATCTAAGGTATTTCGAATCTGATTCATCCGCGCATCTTTTATGGCGCGCTAGTAACCTTCTTGCGCAATCACGTCTGCTGGGGATAAATCGTGGTTAGGAAACGACAATCCGATCGAGCTCAGTTGAACCCTTGATAAGTACAAGGGTGTATCCGCGAAGATTGAGGCTAGCTCTGAAGATACGTTCACCATTGCTATTTGTTGTAAGCCTGTATGTGTACTTCTTCTTTACGCCCTTCTTGCTGGCGACCACTCTCATCGCTGTCGCACTATAGCCAGTACTGACTTCAATACGGGTGGATCCATTTGCGAGCACAACCGCATCAACCGAATCAATAATCTCTTCTTCAGGGAAGATTTCATCAAGAGTGCTCAAATCGGTATCAGCTGCAGGAATAGCCACTGGCATTAGTGCTGTCGTTGTTTCAAAAGCAATAACTGCAGTTGCGGTCGCTGTCTCAGAACCGCCGCTTGATGGCGCAGTTCCTGACGAAGGAGCGCTACCCGAAGATGGCGCACTCGTTGCCGTAGAAGTTTCACTTAGAACGGGAAGCGTTGGTGTAGTAACCGGTGCCGCGCGAAGTGTGACACCAGAACCTGTATCCCACACGCGACCAGTTGAATCTGTTGCTATTCCATCAGAGATGGTCATCGCAACCTGTGCGCCATTTTTGATTGTAAATATCCCATTGCTATATGTGACATTTGCACCATGCCATCCCGCAACATTTCCTGTCGGTGAAGGTTTAGTTTGGAAGATAATCGCACTACCAATCGGACAACCCATATACTCAGATGTCATCGTTCGATCATTATTACCAAAGTATGCATTTCCAACGATGACTCCGCAGACATATCCATCAGGATGAATTACTGCATAACCACCTAAACCACGAGGCTCTGCCGTTGGCGTTGGCGTAGAAGACGGTGTTGGCGTTGGCGCTGGAGTAGAAGACGGTGTTGGTGTTGGTGTCGGCGTTACCGTCGAAGTGCTTGTTTCAGCCACCATAGAAGATGTTGATGTTTCTGAAATAACGGTTGGCGTATCTGTACGAGGCGTTTCCACACGTGCTGGCCAAATGATTGTGCTTGATCCTGGTTGGAGAATCCCGCCACCGTTTACTTCATACACACCGTTAGTGAAGTATCTACCCCAATATGCACCATCAAATGGTGTTTGAATGTAAGTGGCACCTTCTGGGTATCCCGTTGGCCATAAACGATCGTTGAGTTTGCGATCTGCAGGCCATTGACGCCATTCACCATTACGTCCGCAGACTGCTTCGCTACAAACAGCTCCATTTATAACAATTCCAGAATTATTATCGACTAGATTCCATGCACTTCCACCGATTCCCTCAGGCATCAAACACTGTGGCAATCCTGGTGTGCGATCACTTCCACCAACACATGGCTGGGTGTAGGGAATACGAAGACTTGAACTTGTAGTTGGTGTCGGTGTTGCAGTTGGAGATGCTGATGGAGCCGTTGAAGATTCAGGTGTTGGAGATGCTGATGGAGCCGTTGAAGATTCAGGTGTTGGGGTAGATGATGGAGCTGTTGAAGATTCAGGTGCTGGCGATGAAAGTGGTGAAGGAGTTGAGCGAGGCGCAGGTTGAGCTGGCGCGGTGTAACTCAAAGTGTCTGTAAAGGTAGAACCACCATTTGTTGCGGTCACAGTAAAAACATAAGTTGTACCTTCAACTAAACGTTGTCCTGTCGAAGATCCCACCATTGATGGACAGTTTGGCATTTCTGAATGAGCTAAAAAAGCACCGTAACTCGAGGTGGCAACAAAAGAAACTGTTCCTGACAGTGAGCGCGCATCAGTGAAGCAGTAGCCCACATTTGTGATTCCCTCGGCATCAGGGCCAGTGACAACAACTCGAATTTCGTTGGCAGCATGAGCTGGGGCGACAGAGATCATTGAAGCTATGAGCGAGAAAAGTAATGCGGAGAGTATTTTCTTCATGCGTCTAACTTACTCTCCGTAACTGACAACTTCGGCTACGTGACCGGTCACGAGCGCTTAGAGAACGATATTGACCAGTTTAGGGGCGCGAGCGATCACCTTTTGAGGGCTGGCACCAGCTAATTCTGCGGCAATCGTTGGATGGGCAAGAGCAGCTGCCTCAAGTTCGCTATCTGTAATAGAAGGTGCAACCAAGATGCGCTCTTTAATCTTGCCGTTAATTTGAATGACCGCTTCAACTTCATCTGCAACTAAAAGAGCAGGATCAACTATTGGCCAACCAGCGAGTGCAACCGCTGGCTTATGTCCGAGGCGTTCCCACATCTCCTCCGATGTAAACGGAGCAACGAGTGAGAGCATGATGGCGATTGCTTCGGTTGCTTCGCGTACTGCAGGATCTGCAGCGCCGCATCCAGAATCAATTGCCTTACGCGTAGCGTTAACAAGTTCCATCACGCGCGCGATCGCTACGTTAAATCTAAATGATTCGACGGCAAAAGATGCATCGTGCAAGGCTTTATGTGTTGCCTTACGTAGTGCCAGATCGCCCTTTGTGAAATCAACACCAGGGGCACTGGTCACATCACCTGAAAGCCTCCATGCGCGAGTTAAGAACTTAACTGATCCAGATGGTGAAACATCAGACCAATCAACATCATCTTCTGGTGGGCCAGCAAAGACCATCGATAGGCGAATGGCATCTACGCCATGGCTTTCTAATTCATCTGAAAGACGTACTAAGTTGCCGCGAGATTTCGACATCGCAGAACCATCCATCACAACCATTCCCTGATTGAGTAGACGTGTAAATGGTTCGTTAAATCCAAGCATTCCAATATCGTGCAAGACCTTAGTGAAAAAGCGTGAGTAGAGAAGGTGCAGGATTGCGTGTGTTACTCCGCCAACGTATTGATCTACCGGCAACCAGGTATCAATATCTTTGCGGCTAAATGGTTCGTTGTGATTTGTCGATGATGGATAGCGCAAGAAATACCAGGATGAATCAACGAATGTATCCATGGTGTCTGTATCGCGAAGTGCTGGACCTCCACATGTTGGGCATTTGGTATTGACCCAATCGGTTGCAGCAGCCAAAGGTGATTGGCCTTTTGGTTTGAGATCAAGGCCCTTTGCATCAGGAAGTGTGAGAGGTAATTGATCGGCAGGGACTGCAACTTCACCACACTTTTCGCAGTGAACGATAGGAATAGGTGTGCCCCAGTAACGCTGGCGTGAAACAAGCCAGTCGCGAAGACGGTAGTTACGCGCTGCACTTCCTAGCCCTTTTGCCTCAAGTTCAGCGGTGATTGCAGCAATTGCTTCTGTCTTCTTAAGTCCATTGAGTGAACCAGAGTTGATCATGGCTCCATCACCAGTTGTAGCAACACCGGTATCGCTTGGATCTTCAAGACCTGTATCAACAACAACTTGTACAGGTAATTTCATTGCGCGTGCGAAATCTAAGTCGCGCTGATCATGTGCGGGCACCGCCATGATGGCACCGGTGCCGTAATCAGCTAGTACGTAATCAGATGCCCAGATTGGTAGCTTCTCACCGTTAACTGGATTGATTGCAAAGCGCTTGAGATCAACACCTGACTTAGGACGATCAGTTGCAAGGCGATCGATATCTGAAGCGGCCTTGATTTTTTCAAGGTATGACGTGAATTCTTTTTCAACAGGTCCGCCTGCGGCAAGTTCGGCAGCGAGTGCGGAGTCAGCGGCAACGACCATAAATGTTGCACCAAATAAAGTATCTGGACGAGTGGTGTAGATCGTGACAGGTTCGCTGCGGCCTTCGATTTCAAAGGTGACGTTGGCACCTTGTGAGCGACCGATCCAGTTGCGCTGCATCGTTAAGACTTTATCTGGCCACTGTCCTTCAAGCTGTTGCATGTCATCGAGTAAGCGATCTGCATAATCTGTAATCTTGAAATACCACTGATTGAGTTTCTTCTTGGTAACGGCTGTATCGCAACGCTCGCAGAGCCCTGCAACAACTTGTTCATTTGCTAGAACTGTTTGGCAACCTGGACACCAGTTAACTGCGGAATCTTTTCGGTATGCCAAACCGCGCTTATGTAGTTCGATGAAGAGCCATTGGTTCCACTTGTAATACTCAGGATCGCACGTGTTAAAAACACGGTCCCAGTCGAAAGAACATGCATAACGTCGCATTGATGCCTTCTGCGTTGCAATATTTTCATATGTCCAAATGCGTGGATCTTCGTTGCGCTTAATTGCCGCGTTCTCTGCCGGTAGACCGAACGCGTCCCAACCGATTGGGTGCATCACGTTAAAGCCGCGTTGAATCCAATAACGAGCGATTACATCTCCAAGTGCGTATGCCTCAGCGTGACCCATATGTAGATCACCAGATGGATACGGGAACATATCCAAGACATACTTCTTTGGGCGTGCATCGTCAGAGCGACCAGATTTAAATGGTTCTAACTTGTCCCAAATTGGAAGCCACTTCTCTTGAACGTACGCGAAGTCATAAGCAGCGTGCTCGCGAGGTTCTGTGGTCATTGTTCAATCTTATCGTGAACATGAGAGATGAATATCTTCATTATCGAGTGGAGCTAAGGGGATTTGAACCCCTGACCCCCTGCATGCCATGCAGGTGCGCTACCAGCTGCGCCATAGCCCCTTGAAGTTGCACATTCTATATCAGTGATGCATAACAATTGAAATTAATGCGCAGTCGATCCCGATTCAACGCCTAAGAGTTCTTCTGGGATGCTGCCGGCGTTATGTTCTTCAAGGTACCAACCCTTGTTTGGACTCTGCGCCAGAATTGACCATGAGGCATTTGATAGCCCGCCGATCTTTGCCCAATGCGTCAATGGAAGTTCAAGGAAATCACCGAGGACGCAACGCGCAGTTCCGCCGTGAGTAGTAAAGACGATTAACTGATCTGTCTTATCTTTAAGCGCTTCGGTAATTGCAGCGCGGGCGCGTGCTGCTACTTCGCTGCGACGCTCGCCAACAACACCGGCAGGATTATCTTCGCCATCAATCCACTTAACAAAGTTTTCAAAATCCTCTTCACGGTTCTGAGCGCCTGTCTTACCTTCCCAATTTCCACCATGCGTTTCGCGCAAGCGAGCATCAACAATCACTTCAACATTTATGATGTCAGCAAGTGATTGGGCGGTTGTGCGGGCGCGACCTAGGTCACTTGAATAAATTGCGGTTGGTTCCATACCTGCCAAGATTTCAGCAGCATGATTTGCTTGATACATACCAAGTGCGTTAAGCGCAATATCTGAATGACCTTGGAAGCGATTGAGTACATTCCAATCTGTCTGTCCGTGACGCCATAACAGAATGCGATTACCTGCCATCTGCAACCATCTCTTTAACTATCTCTAACTCAATCTTTGGGCAGTCATTCCACAAGCGATCAAGCATGTAGTACTTGCGCAATTCGCTACTTTGAATGTGTACAACTAAATCTGAATAGTCCAAAAGAATCCACTCTTCGCTACCTTCGCGACGTGCTGGCTTTTCGCCAACGAGACGGAGTTTTTCCTCAATTTCATCTGCAATTGAATCTACTTGCCGAAGATTGGCACCAGTGACAATAAGAAAGACTTCGCTGAGGACTAACTGATCAGAGAGATCAAGTGCGACCATCTCGGTTGCTAACTTATCGGCTGCTGCGCGTGCTGCGATCTGAGTGATGGTGATTGCGCTCTGGCTAGCTGCCATATAAGTGGTGCTCCTTAACAAATTGGGCGACTGAAGGTGAGTACTCTCTCGAAGATCCCTCTCGAATGCCAGTTGAGGCGATATCTAAGGCTGCAATCTCTAGACCGATCTGACTTTCCGAGCCTGGACGTTCGATGATGATAAATGTGACGAGTTTCTTGAGATCTTCAATCCGATGCCATTGCTCTAACTTTGCATAGGCATCACTGCCAATTATTAGATGAAGTGAGTCATCGGGATATGTCTGTGCAACCGCCTCAACGGTGTCGATGGTGTAACTAGGACCTTGGCGCAAGATTTCAATCGGATTTACTTCTACCAGTGAAGAGATATCTGCGGGTAGATCTGAAACTGCAGCTTCACACATTGCTCGTCGTTGCGCCCCGGTTGCAACGGGTTCGTTATCGCGAAGTCGTGGTTGGCCAGCGGGAAAGATGATGATGCGATCAACAATATCTCGACGAAGTAACTGAGTGATTACATGCATATGGCCAATGTGAATGGGGTCAAATGTCCCACCATAGAGACCGAGCCTGGCCAAAAGAGTTACTTATCTAGACGAAGTACTACGTAGAGAAGAAGAACAAATACACCGAAGGCAAATGCACCAAAGACAATTGGGTCGGCTGGGAGTTCGCGAGTGATTTCGCTTGCAAGAATTCTCATAGCCCAATCCTACTACTGTGATCGCTCAAGAAGAGCCCGCAAGGAGAGCTCTGAAAGCTGCCTCATCAATAATGGCCACTCCAAGTTCTTGAGCCTTTGCTAACTTTGATCCTGGGTCACTTCCAACCAATACATAATCCGTCTTTTTTGAGACTGATGACGATGGCTTTCCGCCGTGGGCGGTGATTGCTTCGGCGATTGAATCTCTAGTGAAATGTTCTAAACCGCCAGTTACCACGATGGTCAGGCCGGCAAGAGTCTGCGGCTTGCTTTCACCAGCGACGTTCTTCATTGCAACGCCGGCAGCGCTCCACTTTTTCACAATCATTTTGTGCCAATCAACTGCAAACCACTCAACGATAGATTCGGCAATTACTCCACCAACGCCATCGATATCACTGAGTTCCTCCACTGTGGCGGTAGCGATTGCATCCATTGATCCAAGTCGAGTTGCTAGCGCCTGTGCCGCTGTTGGGCCAACGTGGCGAATTGAGAGTGCGACGATGGTGCGCCATAAAGGGCGATCTTTGGCATCAATAAGTGCTGCTAATAATTTTTCAACGTTCTTACCTGGTGTTCCATCTTTCTTTGTAAAAAATGGTGAAGCGGCGAGCTTTTCTTCCGTCAAATCAAAGAGATCGCCTTCATCATCAATGACCTTATCTGCCAAAAGAGCAACGGCTGCTTCAAGACCAAGAACATCAATATCTAGCGCCGCGCGTGAACCTATGTAGTAAATCCGTTCACGTAACTGCGCAGGACAGCGCTGTTGATTGGTGCAACGGATATCAACATCTCCATCGGTAATCGCCTTGAGCGCTGATCCACATTCTGGGCAATGTGTGGGCATAACAAATTTCTTCTCTTTGCCAGTGCGCGCCGCGATGACCGGTCCCAACACTTCAGGGATCACATCTCCTGCCTTGCGAATGATGACGGTGTCACCGATCAGAACACCTTTACGTTCAATCTCTTCTTGGTTATGCAAGGTCGCATTTGTCACTGTAGATCCCGCGACTTTGACCGGTTCCATAAATGCAAACGGTGTTACACGTCCGGTGCGACCAACGCTTACTTTGATATCAAGTAGTTTGGTGGTGACTTCTTCGGGTGGGTACTTATATGCGATCGCCCATTTTGGCGCTCTTGATGTAAAACCTAGGGTGCGTTGAGATGCAATCTCATCAACCTTGATAACGATTCCATCAATTTCATGTTCAACATCATGACGGTGCTCGTTGTAGTGAGCGACAAATTTTTCAACATCTTCGCGAGTAGAAACGACTCGGAAGCGGTTACTCGTTGGCAATCCCAGACCTTTAAGGAATTCATATCCCTCTGACTGGCTCTGAAAGTTGCCACCATCATGAGCACCGATTCCATGAACAACAATGCTTAATGGACGCGATGCGCTGACTCGTGGATCTTTTTGGCGAAGTGATCCTGCGGCCGCATTGCGAGGATTAGCAAAGAGTTGCTTTCCTGCCTCTTCTAAAGATTCATTGAGTTCATTGAAGGCGGCTATTGGAAAGAAAACTTCACCGCGTACTTCGATCTGATCTGGAATATCTGTTCCTTTAAGTGAGTGAGGCAAATTCTTGATTGTCTTCACATTTAAAGTGACATCTTCACCCGTCACACCATTGCCACGAGTGAGAGCGCGCACTAGCTCGCCTTTTTCGTAGAGCAAATTAATGGCAAGGCCATCGACTTTGAGCTCACACAAATATCTCGGTTCGGTGATCTCTTTCTCCACGCGATCAAACCAGAGCCCTAGCTCATCTAAATCAAAGACGTTATCAAGGCTCATCATCTTCTCGATGTGATCACGTTGCTCAAATGTTGTCGAGAATCCACCACCGATATGCAGTGAAGGTGAATCGGGCTCAAGGAGTTCCGGATTCTTCGCTTCAAGATCCTTTAACTCTTTGAGCAATAGATCAAATTCGGCATCTGTAATCGTGGGAGCGTCGAGAACGTAATATTTAAATTGGTGATCCCGGATCTCTTGGGTCAGTTCAACAATTCGATGCCGGGCTGCGTTGCTCATGCAAAGGTCTCACAAATTGTCGCCGAACCAACAACACGATCATCGTCATAAATCACCATTGCCTGGCCAGTTGCAAGACCTAACAGTGGTGCATCTAAATCGGCTTGCAGATGGGTTCCATCAAAACGATATGTGCATGGCAGAGCCTGGCCATGTGCGCGAACCTGAACAAATCCGCGGTGATCACCTGCAGCCACATCGGGGCCGCACCAAATTGCACGCTCACCTTTCATCGATGTCACCGCTAACTCTTCGCGGGCACCTACTACAACAGTGTTGGTGATTGGTTCAATTTTTAAAACAAATCGAGGAGAACCATCTGCCGTAGGAACAGTGATTCCTAAACCTTTGCGCTGTCCGATTGTGTATGTATAGGCACCTTTATGTGTTCCGATCTCTTTTCCATCTTGATCAACAATCGGACCATCTTCACTTCCCATCCGTTCGCGCAACCAACCCGCGTTATCACCAGATGGAACAAAACAAATATCGTGGCTATCTGGTTTCTGTGCAACAGCAAGACCGCGACGCTCTGCCTCAAGACGAATATCAACTTTCTCAGTATCACCAAGTGGAAAGAGCGCACCACTAATCTGTTCGCGATTGAGAACTGCCAATACGTAGGATTGATCTTTTAGCGGATCAACTGCGCGATGAAGTGTTCGCCCCGATTCAGTCGTCCGTGTGCGCGCATAATGTCCGGTGATAACGCCATCAAAGCCCATCGCCTTTGCGCGATCTAAAACTGCTGCAAACTTAATCTTTTCGTTGCAACGAAGACATGGATTCGGCGTACGCCCTGCCTTGTATTCGCTCATAAAATTCTCAACAACTCCTGCATGAAATTCATCGGCCATATCCCAGATATAGAACGGGATACCTATGACATCTGCTGCACGCCGGGCATCATGTGAATCTTCAATTGTGCAGCACCCTCGTGCACCTGAGCGATACTTTTGTGGGTTACTCGATAGCGCAAGGTGTACGCCGATTACATCGTGACCTTCTTCTACGGCGCGTGCTGCGGCAACGGCCGAATCAACTCCGCCTGACATCGCTGCGATGAGCTTCATAACGAGTTCGCCGCCTTTGCCATCTCGATGACCTCAGGGATCACACTCAAGGTGTATTCAATATCTTCTTCGGTCGTATTTGCCCCAAGTGAGAAGCGAAGAGAGGAAGTTGCTCCGATGTCATCACGGCCCATCGCCATAAGTACATGGCTTGGGCGATGTACACCTGCGGTGCATGCTGCCCCAGTGGAACATGAAACTTTCTTACCATCCATCAGTAATAGTAAGAAATCTGCTTGCGTACCCGGAAAAGTAACATTCACAATCCCTGGAAGACGCTGTACATCTCTTCCATTGATCTCTGCCTGTGGTGCGACTTTGCTGATTCCACTTTCAAATGTATGGCGCAACGAAAGAACGCGTTCTGCGCTGTATGAATTTTCTCTTACTGCTGCAGCAAAGGCGACAATTGATGGAGCATTGAGAGTTCCACTTCGAATTTCGCGCTCTTGTCCCCCACCGTGTAACAGTGCAGGCATCTCAAATGCTTTCCGCAATACAAGTGCACCAATGCCAAGTGGTCCACCGACTTTATGAGCACTGATCGTCATCGCAAAAAGACCAAGGCCTGCAAAGTTAAGTGGGACCTTCATGAAACTTTGCACTGCATCTGTATGGACAGGAATAGCGCCAGCAATTTCAACAACAGTATCGATAGGTTGAATGACACCAGTTTCATTATTTGCACTCATTACCGAAATCAATGCGATCTCATCCCCACGTGCTGCCACGAGTGCGCGCAAAAAATCGCAATCGATGACTCCTGCATGGTTGACGGGGATTTCAATAAGTTCAGCGCCTTCATGTTCAACCAGCCAATGAGCAGGATCAAGAACTGCGTGATGCTCAATTGCGCTGACCACAATGAGGTTTTTATCCGGTGTGCTCCAGAACAATCCTTTGATGGCAGAGTTATTTGCTTCGGTACCAGATCCAGTGAAGATGACTTCACTTGCCTGACAACCGAGCGCCTGTGCAATGACTTCGCGCGCCTCTTCGACATCTTTACGAGTTGCACGTCCATCGGTGTGAAGGCTTGATGGGTTTCCAATTTTGCGTAATGCGCGCTGCATCGCATCGATGGCAGGCTCAATCATCGGCGTTGTCGCCGCATGATCGAGATAGATACTCATGGAGAGAATCCTAGTTCGAACTTCTGACCAATCAGAATCAAATCATTGCCAAACTCCCGCGTTAAAATCTTGGGATGCGCCAAAAAGCATTTCTCGCCCTGATGGGGTTAACTATTGGGCTTTTGCCAGCCTCCCCGGCGCATGCTGTGTATGGAGGAACAGACGCCACCGGATCCCCGCTCGTTCTTACTCTTCTCACCTCCAAAAATGCACGAGTTTCATTCTGCTCAATGGCACTACTGACTGAACGAATTGTCGCCACAGCAGCGCACTGCGTAATTGAGGATCAAGGTGTCGCACCAAATCTTCGGTGGAAAATCTCAGATATGTATGTCAGTCAACCTGGAGCTGACGTCACAAAAGACGACATCAACAGTCGAGTTCAAGTTCAAAAAGTTATAACTCGAGATGACTTTATCAATACATGGAAACCAGAGATACGCGATTACCGAACACAGATAAATGACATAGCTTTTCTTTTTTTGGAGAAACCTTTAGTTAAAGGGTACAAAATAGATGTAGCAACTGATGAAGAGATAGATTTTGCAATCACCAAGGGTCAGCAGGTGACTCACTATGGGTATGGATTGCAGGCACCAAATGTTCAGTCACACTCCCCCTGGAAAACTCAACTTCGATTAGTAGATGGATACAATCCTCATCTTGAAAAATCCAAAGTCGTCTATAGCCAAGAAGGACCAACCGCATTATGCCCAGGTGATTCCGGTGGTCCCTGGTACATCGAAGTCGCAGGTGTGACAAAAATTGCAGCCGTATTAGTTGCAGCTAGCGGTTGCAGGGGAAGTTTGCCTTATAACGGCGTAGCTCTTGGCACAAGAATTGCTCCTTACATGGCGATGGCTAATTCAAAGTGGAGTGAATTCATCTCCATTGAGGAATCGGCGAAAATGAACGAGCAATTGAGATCTGAAGAGCTAGAGAAGATTAGAACACAAGCAATTGCCGACGGAACTTACATCACACCTGGCGGCTGTCATGTCCTTGGGATTAATGCTGAATTACAATCGCAGGATTTAAATGGAATCTGGAGTGTCAGCACGCCAGCAATCGGTTGGATTCCATCCGATGCAGCCTGTCCAAAAACTCATACACATCAGCCTTGGGCTGTTTCAAAAGTTGCGGAGGGGATAAATCTTCGATGGAGATATTGGGGTGCTAACTGGGAGGTTTTTGGCGAAACTTTTAGTTGGAGAAACCCTGTATTTGTGGGAAGTAAGCCCGCTTTGATTGAGAAGCCAATCGTGAAGGCAACAAATATCACGATCACGTGCACAAAAGGTAAACGAAGCAAGAAAGTAACGTCTACAAAACCTAAATGCCCAACGGGATGGAAGATTAAGCGTTAGCCAGAAGAAGTTATGACTTTTGTGCAGCCATTGCCGTCGTGGCCTGAGGCAAGACAGCGAAGAGATCTCCGACAACGCCGAAATCACAGATTTCAAAGAGCGGAGCCTCAGGATCTTTATTCACGACAACGATTGTCTTTGAGGTCTGCATGCCTGCACGATGCTGGATTGCGCCAGAAATTCCACATGCAACATAGAGCTGAGGACTTACGGTCTTTCCAGTCTGACCAACTTGGTGAGAATGCGGATACCAACCAGCATCTGTAGCTGCGCGTGAGGCACCGACTGCAGCACCTAACAAATCTGCGAAACCTTCAACGGCTGCAAAATCTCCACCTGTACCGCGACCACCAGAAACAACAATTGACGCCTCTGTTAACTCTGGACGTCCACCCTTAACTGGAGGCTGCGTTGCTGTGATTGTTGATTTCTTTGCGAGATCTGAAATTGTTACTGCGATGTTTTCAGTTGCAGCAGAAGATGCAGTGAGATCAGCCTCAACTGAATTTGGACGAAGTGTGATCACAGGGATTCCGTGTGTAACTGTTGAGTGCACTGTTGTCGATCCACCAAAGACTAGCTGAGTTGCAACCTTATCGCTGGCGACATCTACCGCATCGGTGATGATTCCAGATTCAAGAGCGATGGCAACGCGTGCTGCAACCTCTTTTCCGAAAGCGTGTGATGCGACCAAGATTGCACCGGCGCTCTTTGCCTTTGCCACCTGGGCAAGTGCTTCAGCAACTGCTGCAACGCCATGCTGGGTGAAATCATTTGTTTCAACGATTGCAATGGAAGAGATAGGTCCTTGGTTAAGTGTTGCGGCCATTGCTGCACCTTGTCCGACAGGAGCCATGACAACTGCACATACATCGCCCATGCGAGCGCCGACTGTTGCAAGCTCTGCACTGGTTTTAGTTGCGGTTCCACCTTGGAAATCGGCGAGAATAACTACTGTGCTCATATCAACTTCTTCTCTGCTAGGAATGTTGCAAGTGCGCTTCCACCATCACCACTATCGGTAACGATCACACCTGCGCTACGGGCTGGACGAAGTGCTGCATCTTTGACTTCAGACCAAGCGCTGACTGGAGTTACTCCAACAGTTGCAAGATCGCGGGTTTCAATAGTCTTTTTCTTGGCAGCCATGATTCCTTTAAAGGATGGATAACGCGGCTCATTAATCTTTTCAACAACGCTCACAACTGCAGGAAGTGATGCTGTGATGCTATCGACGCCTGCTTCAGTGACGCGGGTGATTGAAATAGTTGATGCGCTAGGATCAACATCAACTTTGCTTGCAAATGTCATCTGCGCCCATCCCAATCGCGCTGAAAGCATCGCAGGGATAACGCTCATACGAGCATCTGTTGATTCGGTTCCACAGATAACAAGATCAAAACCACCATCTGCAATCGTCTTTGCAAGAACTGCCGATGTTGCAAGTGCATCTGAACCAGCGAGCGCGCCATCTGAGATGAGAATTGCATCATTTGCACCCATCGAAAGCGCTTTACGAACTGCTTCGGTTGCACGCTCTGGCCCCATTGTGATGATGGTGACTGTATGTGGACCACCTTCTTCATTGCCACCATGTGCTTCTACAAGTCGAAGCGCCTCTTCCACTGCATATTCATCAAGGTCATTAAGAACAGCATCCACGCCTTCACGATCAAGACGCGAATCAATCATCTTCTTCTCGGCCCATGAATCTGGAACTTGCTTTACGCAGACTGCAATCTTCATACGGCACAGGTTACTGATGAGTAGGTCGATTCACAATCTGAAAAACAGGGCAAGATACCCCTCATGTTGCCTGCCGACCCCCGCACCCTTGGGGCTACCGTCACAGAGGGCGGAACAAACTTCGCCATCTGGAGTAATGCAGCCGACGCCGTTGAACTCTGCCTCTTTAATGAGGTGAATGGGAAGTTGATCGAGACTCGCTTTGCACTCTCGCACCGCAATGGCCCCATCTGGCATGGCTACCTCGCAGGGGTACGTGCCGGCCAACGTTATGGCTACCGCATCTACGGTCCATGGGAACCTGAACAAGGGATGCGATCCAATGCTGCCAAATTGCTCATTGATCCGTACGCACACTCACTCGATGGCAAGCTTTCATACGTTCCCGAAATTTTTGGTCATGTGGCAGTTGATGCAATTGGTAACGGCGATCTCACAGCGCGCGATGATCGCGACAGCGCACCCTTTGTTCCGCTCTCAGTTGTCACCCAATACTCACCGCGAGAAATACATCGTCCCCTTACATCGTGGGCAAAGACGGTTATCTACGAAGCACATGTTCAAGGACTCACCGCTAAGAATTCTCAGATCCCAGAAGATGAACGTGGAACATATCAAGGGCTTGGTCACCCCAGCACCATCGCGCATTTAAAGTCGATCGGTGTCACAGCCCTTGAGCTCTTGCCGATTCATACATATGCAACTGAACCATCACTCTGGGCTCGTGGGCGAAAAAATCACTGGGGTTATAACGCACTCGCCTTTAGCGCACCGCACAGTGAGTATGCGGCAACAAATGATCCTGTCACCGAATTACAGGGGGCTGTTGATCAATTACACAACGCTGGAATTGAAGTGATTCTCGATGTTGTCTATAACCACACTGCAGAAGGTGGCGTGGGAGGTCCCACTCTCTCATTTAAGGGAATCGATAACCAGAGTTATTACCGTAACGATGGCGCTGGAAATTATGTTGATGTCACAGGCTGTGGCAATACCTTTGCAGCAAGTAATCCACATAACGTGCGATTTATCGTTGATTCACTTCGATGGTGGATTGAAGTGATCGGAGTCGATGGTTTCCGCTTTGATCTAGCAACAGCGCTGTACACCAGTAAATCTGCCTTTAACTCTTCGCTTATGTCAGCTATTGAATCTGACTCTGTCTTGCGTAATTTTAAGATGATCGTTGAACCTTGGGATATCTCGCGATACTCACTCGGTGATTTCCCGCATCCATTCCGTGAATGGAATGACGCCTATCGCGATGCTGTGCGCCAGTTCTGGCTGGAAGATATTGCCCGTGGCTACGGTGAGGGCGTTGCCGATATTGCATCGCGCATCAGCGGATCCAGTGACATCTTCTACTATCGCGGCCCTACCTCATCAATTAACTTCATCACCGCACATGATGGATTCACACTTCATGACCTTGTCTCTTACTCGCAAAAAAATAATCTTGCCAATGGCGAAGAGAATCGTGATGGTTCGCATGAGAACCGTTCGTGGAACGCTGGGGTCGAAGGGCAGACCGATGACCACACGATTCTTGCTCGACGTCAGAGCTTGAAGAAATCAATGCTCGCAACACTCTTCCTCTCTTCCGGTGTTCCTATGATGACAATGGGTGATGAGAGTAATCGGACGCAGTTAGGTTCTAACAACGCGTACTCAATGCCATCTGAGATGACGCCGTCTATTGCTGACTCACCTGAAACTTTTGGTGGTGGATGGGCAGTTGATTGGGATCTTGATTCTGAGGCGAAAGATATTCGTGACGCCGTTGAAATGCTTTCAAATATCAGGAACACCTACTTAGCAGATATCGCCTCTGAGTTTTTCACTGGAGTTCTCGATCAAGGTACGCAACGTAAAGATATTGCTTGGTTTAGCTTAGGTGGAAAAGAAATGACCGATGAGCACTGGGTCGATGGTGAGAAGCGATCTCTCACCATCTTTATCGATGCTGGTACTGACCGCGGACTCTTACTATTCCTTAACTCATCTACCCTTGATACAACATTTACTTTTCCTGATGATAAATGGGGAGACTCCTTTAGGTGCATCTTTGATGCTGCTCATATCACCGCTGAGCACGAACCAACTATTTCTCTTCCGGGAACGCAAGCGCAAGTGAAATCCCATAGCGCGCAAGTCTGGTTAGTCACGCGCAGTACTAGGTAGTAATTGCGATCATCAAATAAGATAGTGATGTGCTCGCACTTATAACTCCCGGACAAGGTTCACAAACTCCAGGAATGCTCACGCCTTGGATAACAAACCCTGATTCACGTGACCTGCTGGCTTCATGGTCTGCGGCAATTGATCTTGATTTAATTCACCTTGGAACTCAAGCCGATGCCGACGAGATTCGCGATACCGCAAATGCGCAACCACTCATTGTTGCCGCGGGATTACTCAGTGCCAGAGAACTTGGTGCCGGTAATGCAATTTCATTTATGGCCGGACATTCAGTTGGTGAAATAACTGCCGCTGCGCTAGCCGGCGTCTTCTCTGAAGTAGATGCGTTGCGACTTGTTCGAATTCGCGGTGTTGAGATGGCAAAGGCAGCTCACGGTAGTGAATCAGGAATGAGCGCAGTACTTGGTGGAGTGCGTGAAGATGTGCTCCAAGCGATTGCAGATGCTGGTCTTGTTGTAGCAAATGACAATGGTGGTGGACAGATTGTTGCGGCGGGAAGTCTGCAAGCGCTCTCTACGTTAGCGCCAGAAGGTGCACGAGTGAGAGCATTACAAGTCTCTGGCGCTTTTCATACAGAATTCATGAGGCCAGCACTTGTTGCATTTAAAGCATTCGCTGCCGAGATTGCAGTAAAGGATTCACAGATCGGTCTGCTTTCAAATAAAGATGGCGCGCCCCTGCTCTCAGGTGTCAGAATTCTCGATCGAATCATTGAGCAGATCGCCAGCCCTGTCCGCTGGGATCTCTGCATGGCTTCGCTGGAATCTATTGGCGTAACCCATGCAATCGAGATAGCACCTGCTGGAACACTCGTGGGACTTCTCAAGCGCGGTGCACCAGGTATCGCAACACATGCACTCAAATCACCAGATGATCTCGAATCTGCGAGAACATTTGCAGGAGTTAAGGGGTAGCTGATGGTAATTAAGATAAAAAATGGCACGCATTCGCGTATTTTGTCAGTCGGCTCTTACCGTCCAAAAAAATTAGTGATGAACTCAGATATTGTCGACCGCATTGAATCTAGCGATGAATGGATTCAACAGCGCACCGGTATCACCTCTCGCCGATTTGCAGGCGATGATGAATCAGTTGTAGATATGGCTTGTTGGGCTGCGGAGTCAGCGATTAAACGTGCCGGTATGACAAGTGCTGATATTGATACCGTTATTGTTGCAACAATTACCTTTCCGCATCAGGCACCGAGCGCATCTACTGCGATTATCGAACGTCTTGGAAATCCCACCGCTGCCGCCTTTGATCTCAGTGCAGCCTGCGCGGGCTTTAGCTACGGTGTGGCTATGGCACATGACTTTATCTATGCCGGAACATCAAAGAATGTTCTTGTTATCGGTGTTGAAAAACTCTCAGATTTCACCGATCCCGATGACCGCGCCACTGCATTTATCTTCGCCGATGGCGCAGGTGCTGTAGTGATTGGGCAATCTGAGACTCCTGGAATTGGCCCTGTTGCGTGGGGATCGGACGCGGAGAACCGTGATGCAATCACTATGAATCCACCTTGGACTCAGATGCGCAATGCTGAACAGAAGAGTGTGGCAGATATTGATTGGCCAAATATTTCTCAAGAAGGACAGAAGGTTTTTAGGTGGGCTGTATATGCAGTCAGTAAAGCCGCACTCGATGCGATTGATCAGGCGGGTCTGACAGTAAACGATATTGATGTGTTTATTCCACACCAAGCAAATATGCGCATCATTGAGACAATGGCGAAAGAGATGAAATTGCCAGCAACGACTGTGATCGCTGATGACATTCGCGTGAATGGAAATACTTCAGCGGCATCAATTCCGCTTGCTATGGATATTCTCCTAGCCAACCATCCAGAGTTGCATGGCAAGACTGCCCTCATTATTGGATACGGTGCAGGGCTGGTTTATGCGGGACAGGTAGTCGTACTCCCACCTCAGCCATAAATTTTTAGTGATAACCCCCGCAATTACTCGATAGTAAGGCTGGGAATCAGAGAGAATATCCACTTGAAACATAGAGAAGAAAAGGGAAATAACTATGGCGCTATCACCGGCTGATGTACTTGCTGGACTTAAAGAGATCGTGGAAGAAGTTGCTGGAGTTTCAGCATCACAGATCGAACTTGATAAGAACTTCACAGATGACCTTGATGTTGACTCACTCAGCATGGTTGAGGTTGTCGTAGCAGCAGAAGAGCGCTTTGGTGTGAAGATCCCTGATGACGCAGTCACAGATCTAGCAACAGTTGGCGATGCTGTGAACTTCATCGTTAACGCTGCTAAGTAAATACTCGCGAAATAGAAAATTTTGCTATGAAGCGTCGCGTTGTTGTCACAGGGCTCGGGGCTACAACTCCCCTGGGCTCTGACGTTGACTCGACATGGAACGCTCTGATCGCAGGCAAGAGTGGCGTTCGCCTTCTCACCGAAGAATGGCGAGAGTTATTGCCAGTCCACTTTGCCGCTCGTGTTCACACTGAACCAGCCGATCAAATGGAGCGCGTGGAGATGCGCCGGCTTGATCGCTCTGAACAGTTTGCTCTGATCGCTTCCCGTGAAGCATGGAAAGATGCGGGCTCACCTGATGTAGATAAAGAACGTTTAGGTGTGGTGATTGCATCAGGCATTGGTGGAGTGATCACCTTGTTAGATCAATACGATAATCTCAAAGAGAAAGGTGCGCGAGGCGTGAGTCCGCACACCGTTCCTATGTTGATGCCCAATGGCCCTGCTGCAAATGTTGGCCTAGAACTTCAGGCGAAAGCTGGTGTGCATACACCAGTGAGTGCATGTGCATCAGGTGCTGAAGCGATTGGTTACGCACTCGAAATGATTCGTAACAATCGCGCTGATGTAATTGTCAGTGGCGGAGTTGAAGCAGCGATTCATCAATTACCTATGGCTGGTTTTGCAGCGATGAAAGCGCTCTCTACTCGTAATGATTCACCTGAGCGCGCATCTCGCCCCTATGACCGCGATCGTGATGGCTTTGTACTTGGTGAAGGTGGCGGAATACTAATTTTGGAAGAGTACGAGCATGCAAAGGCACGTGGGGCAAAGATTTACTGTGAGCTAGTCGGTCAGGGTTTGAGTTCTGATGGTTTTCACATAGCCGCCCCTGATCCTGAAGGTGCTGGGGTGCAGCGTGCAATTAAGTTTGCTCTCGCTGATGCCAATCTCTCTACAAAAGACATTGTGCACTTGAATGCGCATGCGACGTCAACGCCTGCAGGCGATGTTGCAGAAGCACACGCTCTGCGCTTGGCTCTGGGTTCTGATGCTGACCATGTTGCAGTTTCTGCAACAAAATCTATGACCGGCCACTTACTTGGTGGTGCTGGTGCGATTGAATCTGTCTTTATAGTTAAAGCGCTACAAGAAAGACTTGCTCCTCCAACTATTAATATCGAAAATCTTGATCCAGCGGTAACTATTGATGTAGTTCAAGATAAGGCGCGCGTATTACCTGCAGGACAAATTGCGGCGCTCAATGACTCATTCGGATTTGGTGGTCACAACGTCGTGCTGGCATTTGCCAGCATTTAAAATCTCTATTTAGAGACAGCGAATGTGACAGAAACAGTCGATGTGACTGTCTTTTCAATAGTTGATGTGTCATAAGCGCCACCGTCAGAGACCATTGTTGAATCAGGTGTGGTCACCTGGAAAACTCCACTTTTAACGCTCTGCACTGCTCCAACACTTCCACCGACTGCCTTGGTGATCGCAACGGCACGAGTCTTTGCATCCAGCATCGCTTCTTCAAGAAGTTGTGGACGAAGATCAGGCAGAGTTGAGATGTAGTACTGAGGCCCATAGTTATTTACGTTGACACCAGTTTGCAAGAGCGAACCGATTCCTTGAGAAAGTGTGTAGACAAGTTGAACGTCACTTGTGCGCACTGTGATATCTCGTGAAGCGCGATACGAAAGAATGCGACCGGTGTTATTTCCGTTCTGCCATTCTTCATTCGCGTAAGTTGAAACAGAACCTAAAGTCAGAGCATCTTTGGAGATGCCACCTTTTGTAAGATATTGAGTAACTGCATCAACATCAGAGCCAACCTTCTTGACGGCATCGGCTACGAGTGGGCTAGAGAGAGCAACGTTAAGAGTCCAGACCACATTATCTGCAGTTGCAGTGGTCTTTGCTGAACCTGTCACAGTAATCCCATTATCAGTGCGCGCTGCAAACCCTGCGCCAACTTTCACAAGTCCACCACCGACGGCCAAAGCCATAATCAGTGATGCTGCAATAACTGTAATCGAACGGGACTTTTCACCAGAATTAAATATGCTCATACACGCATTCTAGTACTTTCTATATCGCCCGAAGTGCAATTGCCTCTTCGAACTCGACACCGCGGAAAGGTTCGAGTGCTAGCTCCCAGGTAGTTCCCAAGAGTCTCTCAATTTCCTCACGCAAAGATTCTTCATCAAAACTCTTTCTCAACCCCTGAATTAATAAATCTTCTGAAATCGCAATTGACCCCAACTCATCAATGCGGCTGCGATGCAATCCAAGTTCTGGAACAAATCTAAAGAACTCTCCACCAATCTCGCTCTCTTCGCGCACTTCAAAGCGCAGGTAGTGCCATGCCTTCAGAGCGGTTGTGATTTTTGCTGCGACGCCTCTGCGATCGCGAAATTCAAGTGATGTGCGAAATGTTCCGGCCGCTTTCGGTTGACTCTTCCACTCCAACGCGACCCAGTCTCCAAGAATTGATTGCAGGCCCCACTCAATATGTGGGCGTAGGGCAGCAGGTGCGCTATGAATGACAAGAAATCCGGTCACATGCGTTTTGGACATGCCGCGGGACGAAGCGATCGCTTCCATAACAAACTCCTAGCAAGGCACGCGATGTGGGTAGATTTGCGCGACCTTCCCCGATCCGCAACCTCTACTCCTGCAATCAAGCACGAGCTAGTAGATATATGGTGGCATGAGCCTTGAAAAAGGTAAAGGTCAGGTATTGGTCAAGGTAAAAATAGGGTTAGACTTAGCCTTAGTCGGACGCTTAATCAGGACCCGTTTCATGGCAGTAGTCATTGCTCGGTATCGCTGGCGCAAGAGGAAGACCGTGTTTGAGGATTTCTCACACACCCACATATCGAAGGAATAGTAAAACATGGCAACAGGTACAGTTAAGTGGTTCAACTCTGAAAAGGGATTCGGTTTCATTGCAGTTGATGGTGGCGGACAAGATGTATTCGTTCACTACTCAGCAATCCAAGGAAACGGTTACAAGAGCCTTGAAGAGGGTCAGTCAGTTTCATTCGAGGTCGTACAGGGTCCAAAGGGTCCTCAGGCCGATGCAGTGAACGCTAACTAAGCACACCGCTAGCTTTACAAGAAAGCCCCGCTCATTGAGCGGGGCTTTCTTCATTTCTACTTCTAGGTTGTTAGGGGATTACTTTTTTGGTTCTGGCGGAAGTTCGCCCATCTTTAACTTCGCTGCCTCTACTTCCTTAGCCGGCGACTTATCTTTTCCGGCTTTCCACGCATCTAAATACTTCCACGGATGAACAACGCCGCGACGAACCCACCATGTTTCTGCTGGTGTTGGCCAAGAAATTCCGAAGTGCAAATGTGGTGCGGTACCGCGCGCACTACCAGTAGATCCCACTGAACCAAGTCGTTGTCCGGCTTTGACTGCAAGACCCGGCACCATATCTTTATTAACGCGAAGCAGATGCGATCCGTAATACCGAACCCCATCGACACCAATCAACGACACCGATAATCCGCCACGAGTTAGTCCAGCGTTTACTTTTCCAGACCATGTATCAACGCGACTGACTTCATCAATCACACCATCAATAGGTGCTACAAATGCACAGCCCGCCTTCGCGAGAATATCTGTTGCCGCATAATCGTGATGCGCGCGTGCATAGTTGACTTCGCAGCCTCGTACTGGAAAGACATATACAGGTGCGGCTTGCGCACTCACAGGAGCAAGGCAGGTCAGGAAAAGGAAGGAAGAAATAATGATGCGTATTTTCATACCCTTAGGTTAATGCGCGGCGATCAAGTTTTGCCGTAACTGCCATATGAGGGACAGTGAGCGCCCACACAATTACCAAGGCCATCCAGAAGAAATCATCAGTAAATTCTTGTCCACGAATTGCTAATACACCCGCAATAAAAAAAGTTCCTAATAGCGCTGGAATTCCTGGAATTACAGCCTTAAGAAATGCTGATCGAGTATTCCCATCTGCATATGCGCGCTGTGATGTCTCTAGCGAAAGAGTCAGGCGAGCGGTGTGTCTCATCGCATGCCAGCATCCAAAGTAGAGAGCAAAGGCGATCAGAGGTGGGGTAAGAAGAGCTAAAGCAAGAAGTAATCCGATATCAACGGCATCTCGATAACGTTTCCTCACCATTAATCGGGCGATTGATACACACGCGATAGTAATCACCGCCGTCAGAATCTCTTGGTCATACCCCTGGTGCCAATCAATCAGCGCGGGATTTACCTGTGCCAACGCATCTGTACTTGCGCTATTTACTAGTGGGATCAGAACCGGGATTGAACCAGCGCTGACCGCATAGATTGCGCGAGGAAGTCGCACTGACATTGGCCGCCTGCGATCAAGTTCACTGATAAAGGCAGCATCACCGATCCCAAAGTGGACTGCGCTCATCACCAATACAAAGATGAAACCAACAACGTTGAAGTTCAAGATCGCAATCACAGCCACGATCGCAACTAGAACATAGATCGCGATAAAGCCCGCCATCACAAGTGGTCGTGATTTCGGCAATGTAACAAGGTGATCAAGGGCCCCATGTGGGATTCCTATAGCTAGGGCCGCGATTGCAATCGCCACCTGCCATTGCATAGAACTTTCTCCCAATGTTTGCGAGAAGATCAATGACAGGATTATTCCAGCGAGGATTGCGGCACTTGAAAAACTTCTGATGCCTTCGAAGAGTTTCACCTCACCAGATTTCATGTCGAACCCCCTTGTAACCAACCCTACCAAAGGGGTTTATGAGAAGATTCGGCGTGGCAAAATTTGGATACATGGCGATGCTCGCCTTCACTGTCTGTGGTTCGTTCTGGCTAGAAGTGGTCTTAAAGACTGGTGTCTTGCGCCGTTGGAAGAGAGTTCTGGTCAGCGTCCTACCAGTAAGTCTTGTCTTTATCATCTGGGATGCTTATGCAATCTCGCAGGGCCATTGGTTTTTTAATCCAGAGAGAACGCTTGGAATTTATGGTCCGCTCAACATCCCGCTTGAGGAGTATCTATTTTTTATCATCGTGCCGATGGCTGCGATATTAACAATTGAAGGTGTCACAACAGTAAAGCCTCATCTGCGCGAAAAGGAGTTCGGAAAGGATGAGAAATGATCTATAGCGATCTTGCAATTGCCGCAGTTCTCATTGCTGTGATGGTGGATCTATTTGTCTTTAAGAATTCACTTCTCACTCGAGTCGCTTTCTGGATTTCTTACTCAATCATTCTTCCTTTCCAATTGATGACAAATTGGTGGTTGACTCATGAACGCGCAGACGGCAAGGCAATCGTGATGTATGACCCAAATACGATTATTGGTACCCGCATCGCCGCAGCCCCGCTCGAGGATCTGCTCTTTGGCTTCGCTCTCATCCTTTCAACCATGGGGCTCTGGGAATTCTGGGGCAGGCGCGGATTCCAGCGAAATAAGTGAGCCTCACCCTATTCAGCGTAACGATTTGGAAACCAAGGCAAAAAATCGCCTGATCTTCCCCCATTTCTTTTGTATTTAAAGGCAGATTGGTTAATCTCGGGCTGGGGACAGTGTCAACTTCCCCCTCGAGAGTGAGGAAATTGAATGAAGAAGATCAAGATTGCATCAGTGGCAACTTCGGCACTGCTCTGCCTATCTGTATTGAGCTTTTCTGCTGCACCGGCAAATGCCGCCGCTGATCGCTCAGGTAAGCCGTGTTATGTCCAGGGGCAGGTATTTAGCTCTGGTGGTTTAACAGTGACATGTTCAAATGAAACTGGAAAACTCGTTTATACAAAGGCTAAGAAGTTAAGTGGCTCGCTGACTGTTGTCTGTGGTGCAACTGAGGCATGGTGTGCGGCAATGACTGAAGCATTTACAAAGAAGACTGGCGTAACAACAAAGTTTGTACGTCTCTCCTCAGGTGAAACTGTTGCACGTCTCGATGCGGCCAAATCAAACCCTGAGTTTGATGTATGGCACGGTGGACCAGCTGATGGTTTTGGCGTAGCTCGAATTAATGGCCTCATCGATAAGTACATCTCGCCAACACGCACCATGATTCCTAAGAAATACCAAGATGATGATGGTTTCTGGACCGGCGTATACGTTGGTGCACTTGGATTCTGTTCAAATACAAAGGAGCTCAAGCGCCTTGGAACAAAGATTCCTACCTCATGGGCCGATCTTCTTAAGCCTGTCTTTAAGAAGAACATCTCAACTGCACACCCTTCAACATCAGGAACGGCATTCACAACTCTCTGGACACAGGTCACCCGCCTTGGTGGAGAAACCGAAGGCCTTGAGTACATGGCGAAGTTCCACAACAACGTCTTGCAATACACAAAGTCAGGTGTTGGCCCAGTTGCCATTACCGGACGCGGTGAAGTTGCCGTTGGTCTCGTGTTCTCACATGACTGCGTTGCTGGACAAGAGCAAGGTCTTCCACTGAAGGTTTCATTCCCATCAGAGGGAACAGGCTATGAAATTGGTGGAGTTGCCCTCATCAAGGGTTCAAAGAACCCAGATGCAGCGAAGGCGTACATTGACTTCGCACTTTCATCTGAAGCTCAGAACCTAGGACCAACAGTTGCTGCCTATCAGGTTCTCACAAACCCTAAGGCGAAGTACGACCGCCGTATGGTCACATTGTCAAACCTCAAGATCGTTAACTACGACTTTGAGAAGGCTGCTGCTGCTAAGAAGGCCCTTACTGCAAAGTTTGATGCCACAATCGCAGCTGCTCCAAAGTCATAAGTAAGCACCCAATAAACATGTAGTGTCGCTGGGAGATGTAGAGTATTTCTATCTACATCTCCCAGTTTCACCATGGTTGCAAAATTTAATTGGCCACACCACATTCCTGTGAGATTGATTGCGAGGCAAGACCATTACAACAACAGTCAATGTTGATAAGCCTGCTAAAGCACTTAAGAAGAAGAGCGGCATCAAACTCGATATTGGAACAAAGACCATATTGATTATCAGCGTTTTTCTTCTCTTACTTATGGTTGTCTTTCCGCTACTCAATATTTTCACCCGTGCCTTTGATGAATCTGGCAAAGAAGTCTTTTCAACGATTTTCACATCTGAAGTTGTACGCGGAATAATCAGGAACACTATTGTTTTGGGTGTAGTTGTGGCCACCCTCGGTACAATCATTGGATTCTTCTTAGCTTACGCTCAAGTAAAATTGAACTTTAGGGGCAAGAAGCTTCTCCATATCATCAGCCTTGTTCCACTTATTACTCCACCGTTTGCATTTGCTACTGCGGTGATCAGCCTCTTTGGCCGTAGCGGAATCATTACTCGAGATATTCTCGGGCTAACTCCAACTCTGTATGGATTGCCCGGCTTAACAATTGTGCTTACCTGTTCGTTCTTTCCTGTTGCATATATGAGCATCTTGGGAATGATGAAGAATTTGGATCCAGCCCTAGATGAGGCCTCTGCCTCCCTCGGTGCTTCTAAACTTAAGACCTTCTTTAAGGTCACTCTTCCAATGCTTATTCCAGGATTCGCTAGCTCATTTCTCTTGTTGTTTGTTGAAGCCTCTGCTGATCTTGCAAACCCTCTTGTTATTGGTGGTGACTACACAGTTCTTGCATCACGCGCCTACATTGCAATCAACGGGGAATACGATGTTCCAGCAGGATCTGCATACTCCTTAATACTTCTCGTCCCAGGACTCATCGTGTTTATCGTCCAGCGTTATTGGGGTGAGCGCAAAAGTGTCGTGAGTGTTACTGGAAAACCCACTGGAACACCCACTTACATTGAAAATCGAATTGCAAAGTTCTTTCTTCTCATTATTCCAGTATCTATGGCTTCGTTCATCGTACTCATTTACGCAACGGTAATCTACGGTAGCTTTGCAAAATTCCTGGGCGTGGATAACTCTCCTACTCTGGCAAATTACCGCTATATCTTTAGTGGTATTGGTAGCGATGCAATAATGAAAACGACAATCATGGCACTGATTGCAACCCCAATTGCTGGACTTTTGGGAATGGTCCTTGCGTGGTTAATCGTAAGAAAAGTTAGAAAAGGCCGCGAGGCGTTGGACTTCTTGGGAATGCTCGGTCTTGCAGTCCCTGGCACGGTTCTGGGAATCGGTTTTGCAATCACATTTAACCACTCAACTAAAATTGGTGAGACAACAATTCTTCCTCAACTAGCTGGTGGTGGTGCAATCTTTGGGGGCGCAGTTGCGATCATCATGGTCTATACAATTCGATCAAGCCCGGCAGGGCAGCGTTCAGCGATTGCAGCACTTCAACAGATTAACCCTGCTATCGATGAAGCATCTGCATCCCTGGGTGCCTCAGGCTTTACGACATTCAGGAAGATTACTCTCCCGCTCATCAAGCCAGCGCTTTTGACGGGTCTGATGTTTGCCTTTGCGCACTCGATGACAACTTTGTCGCCTATTATTTTTATTACAACACCTGAGACTCCAATTATGACTCAGAAGATTTTGGCTGAAGTTGATTCAGGTCGATTTGGCAACGCCTTTGCTTTCTGTACTTTGCTCATATTCATCGTGCTCACAGTGATGGGATTGATCAATCTTCTCGTTCGTGGAAAACCAAATTCATCGTCGTCAGCCTCAAATACACCGATCGTGAGGGCCTAAGGAATGGAGACAAAAATGGGATCAGCATCGACTTCAAGCAAGCTAGAGCTGAGAAACCTGTCAAAGGTTTTTGGGCAAGGGAAAGAGCAAGTGATGGCAGTTGATTCAATTGATCTTGATATCAATCCCGGTGAATTCATTACCTTCCTTGGCCCATCTGGTTGCGGAAAAACAACGACCTTAAGAATGATCGCTGGCTTTGAAACACCTTCACAAGGATCGATCTTGCTTGATGGCCAGGATGTTTCATCTCTATCTCCAGATAAGCGACCAATGGGTATGGTCTTTCAGTCCTACGCTCTCTTCCCCCATATGAGCGTGTATCAGAACGTGTCGTATGGTCCAAGAATCAAAAAACTTCCTGCCGAGCAGGTGAAAGTGGATGTATCAGCTGTACTAGATTCAATGAGTCTTTCATCTATGGCTAATCGCTCACCTAATCAACTCTCTGGTGGGCAACAACAAAGAGTTGCCCTTGCACGAGCCATGGTGATGCAGCCGAAAGTTCTCCTTTTTGATGAGCCACTTAGTAATCTTGATGCAAAACTACGTGCCCAGATGCGAATTGAAATTCGAGAGGTCCAGCAGCGCCTTGGTATTACCAGTATCTTCGTTACTCATGACCAAGATGAAGCGATGAGTATCTCTGATCGAATTGTCGTTATGCGTAATGCGAAGATTGAACAGGTAGGAATTCCAGCGGATGTGTATCTACGCCCTGCTTCGGTTTTTGTCGCTGACTTCATAGGTATTTCTAACTTTCTCACAGTAGAAGGAGTCTCCAAGTCAGGTACTAACAAAGCATCTGTCAGCGTCCTAGGTCGCCAAATGGAAGTTCCTGCTCACAAAGATGCACTGGCCTCTGAAAGCATCCTTCTGGTTCGCCCAGAATCAATTCGAGTCAAGCGAGCCGAGAGTGGCAACGTAACCATCTCGGGAACACAAGGTCAGGTAAAGCAGGTTGTCTTCTACGGCCAGCATGTTGAATATAGAATCCAAACACAAGTTGGAATTATCATCGCTGTTGTATCAGATCCGATATTTAGCGAGATCGTACCTGTGGGCGAGTTTGCAGAATTTTCATTCGATCCTAATAGATCGTGGTTATTGCCTGCTGATAAGAAATAACACAAATAAGTGTCAAAGATAGCTTTCCTCTTTGATCTGGATGGAACATTGGTTAATTCGCAAGTTGCTGTTCATGAATCATGGATGCAGATTGCGGATGAGGCGGGCTTTCATTTACCTAACCTAGATGGGATGCACGGGCTACCTGCTGCAGTCTCACTAAAAAAGTTGATGCCGGATCGTGCCGATGAAGAGATCACTCGTTGGGCTAAAAGACTTGAGCGAGTTGAAATTGTTGCAGCTCATAGCGTCTTTGCCGTAGATGGAGCGATAGAACTTTTGAGTAATCTCAGCACTTTGCAGATTCCTTGGACGATCGTAACTTCGTGCACAATGGATTTAGCCCGCGCTCGTGCGGGTGCTGCCGGCATTTCTATGCCAGAGCATTCGGTCACATTTGATCAAGTCACACATGGCAAACCAAACCCAGAGCCATTCTTGCTCGGTGCAGAGCGCCTTGGAGTTCCCGCTGAAATCTGTTGGGGAATTGAAGATGCTCCTGGTGGAGTTCGCGCCGCCAAGAGCGCCGGATGTACCGTTGCTGCTGTCTTGACTACACATAGCGAAGATGAGCTCTTGGAAGCAGATCACCACTTGGAATCACTAGATCAACTAATGATTCTCTGTGGGCTCGTTGCGCCCGGCTAGTGCAATAGAATAAAGAACCCACACGGGACGGTAGCTCAGTTGGTTAGAGCCCCGAACTCATAATTCGGTCGTCGTCGGTTCAAGTCCGACCCGTCCCACCATCGCTTACTTTCGAAGTGGGCCTTGTAGCGCTTTCTCAAGAACGTTTTTACTCACAACGCGAGTGAATTCTCCGATGTCAGATTTCTCTGGAGCGCTCAGGCCTTTGGTTACCCATCCCATTGTTCCAGTGGAGAAATTTCCACCAGCACTTCCATCAGATGTCACAAGAATCATATTCATTCGACCAAAACGAGGGGCATACCATTTGGTACCGCATCTCACTTTTGCTTCGGCTAAGTTGATTACAGTTCCCATCGTTGAAGAACTTGAGAGGAGAGAATCTACTTCGGGCCCAACAAGCCCCTCTAAATCAAGATTTTCAAAGTCTGCAACTCCTTGAAAGACAAAAGATTGCGGCTCTTTTAACTCCAAGTTTCCACTCGCCGGAAAGCACTTATATTCCAAACCAGTGAGTTCAGGTTCTGGTTTACCCAGGTCGCGGAATTTAATTGTGGCGTTCTCTTTATTGGGGTCTTCCTCCGCCGACTTGAAGATCTCCATTACTAAGTGGCTATCAGGGTTTGATCTCACAAGTCGCGTATTCCAATACCCTGCATTTGCTCCGAAGAAGACTGTATTGAGTCCGCGCTTGCGAGCTTCGATGACATTTTCACGCTCTTGCATCGTCCAGTATTCATCGTGGCCAGCGGTGATGAGGACTTTTTTGTTTGCGAGTAGTTTCTTATCAAAGTGAAGATCTGTGTCAGCAACATAGCTCACATCAAGTCCGAGCTTTTCAATGTAGACGATTAGAGGATGGACATAGCGAAGATATTTGCCCGCTCCATTACCTTCATCAAAGGGTTTTCTGAAGTCAACTACCCGTAGGCGAGATTTAAATCCGTCCGGCCCGCCGTAGGTATCGGCACCAGTCCAGCTGTTATAGGCCTGCATTGTCATCGTGGGAACTGAAAATACTGCCTTAGCTTTAGCAACTTTTTCTCTCAAAATGATTGGGATATAGCTTGAGTATTTATCGCTATCTCGAATAACAAAAAGGTACATTCCGTGTGGAAATGAACTCGTGTTGATCTCTAGATTGGCTTTCCAATACTGTGAGTCACGCTTTGATTGATCTAAGCAGCGAGTCTTTTTTGAAGTAAAAATTCGCCTACCTTGACCTTCTTCGTAATAACCCACTCGAATAGCCTCTAGATAGTAATCCGTCGAAGGGCAACTGATTTTGAACTTAATCGATGCGCCAACAATGTAGGACATCGAGTCGGAATAGCCAGCGGTGCTTCGCCTTGTCTCTTCTTTCTTAATCTTCCAATTGAACTTCTCGGATGCAATCGCATGTGTGGGAGGGTGAATCAATGCTCCACACAGCATGACGCTGAGTCCAAGGCGCTTGGCTTTTTTCACCGAATAATCGTATGACACCTACCGATCGGAGCGCTCACAGACATTCTTCCCTACATCATCTCCCGATGTGGTCACTTCCTTCTACCTAATGCCTGCAATAATAAGCGGTGTGAAACCTCTGCGATTTTTAACTGACCGCCTTACTCGTCGCCAGAACGGGCATCAAGGATTTATTGGGTTTAGGCACGCAAACGGAGTCGGCATCAGAAGTAAGTATTACGTCATTCCACTTTCCCGTGGAGCGTCTGGCTTTACCCGTGCGATAGCAATCGATGCATCACTTACCTTGATTGAAAATCACACTCTTGCCAGTGATCTCACTTCAATGAACGAAGTAGTCCACACCTTTCTACCTCAATTAGCACGCCATAGACACACCGCAGGAATCTTCATCATCGCAGTTGGTGATGAATCGATTTCAGCAGCAGAGGTTGCAGCAGGGGTTCAAGCCATCGGAACTCCTTGTGAGTACATAGTTATCAATGATTTTGCCGATCTGGAGATGGCAACAAATCTGACATTAGGAACTGCGCAGGAGTTAAAGACGATGGCACTTTCGGGTATAGATCGCATTGAAGAGAGTGATCTCACTATTACCTATCAGGAAGAACCCGCATGCTTGACTCAACTCGTAGCCCTCCTAGAGAAGAACAAATTTGCTGTGCGCCTTCATCAGATGAGCCCAACAGATAAAGGCGAGTTGTCATCTTTGGCGCTGGAAGGTTCGCATGCGATCCTCTCATTCGTTGCAGAAGATCAATACCCCTCAGGAACCCTAGTCACACCCGTTATCAATGTGGCGAGCGATTCGGATTTTCATCGGGCAATATCAACTGAATTTGATCTTAGCCATGAGAGCTCCGTTGCCGAGATCGTGCAGAAAGTCCAGGAAGTCTTTGGAATGATTCCCACCATCAGTGAAGCGCTAGGTACACATGAACCACTATTTAAAAGCAATGTGCCATCACTTAATGATGTTGCTGATCCAAATGAAATCTGTCTTATTCCGGCCAACCCTGTTCTCATCTCATTCTTAATTGATCTTGTCTCAAACCAGTCAGGATTTTTCCTCAAGGATTGGGAGAGCTTTGAGGGGCAGGGGGTTGCCGCGAAAAGGATCCTTGTAATCGGAACAGGCGGTGCTGGTGATGAGATTTTTAATTCATTTGAGTCAGACTCAAGTGTGAAGAAGTTGAGCGTTTCAGAGTTCGGCTCATTTCACGGATTGGCAACTGCCATCTTGGCTGAGGCTTAGTTATCTGTGCAAAGAGATACCCCTCGCGCATCTGCGCGAGGGGTATCTCTTTTTAATCTACTGATTAATTATCTCTTGCTCTCGTAGTACTTACGGTTGGCAACGGCTGCCGCCTTTGCAACTGTATTGAGCTTGTCGACGATAACCTTTGCAGCACCTTCAGGGGTCTGTGAACCTGTGAGACACCTCTGGAACTCAGGAAGACATGTGAGATCACGCCATGCTGTAAGGCCTGGGAATGTATATGTCTTTGGCAAAGTTCCAAGGCCTGCTATCGCTGTATCGAACTGGCGATTGTCGGCGATGAACGAATCTTTCGCTGCATCGGTTGAAGTTGGGAAGTAACCTGTCGCCTTGAGGAATATAGTCTGAGCAGCTGGGCTACCGAGGAATGCGCAATATTCAAATGCAGCATCTGGGTTCTTCGTATGTTGGAAGACACCATTTGCGAGAGGCGCTTGGAAGCCAAATTGGTCCTTTGGACCCTTTGGCCGTGCAAGTGTCATAACTTCGGAGCCATACTTTAGGTTCTTGCCAACATCGATGAAGCTACCACCATGGTGCATCACCATCGCTGCTTTACCTGTGTAGAAGTTGCTAAAGATCTGCGCGTAACCATCTGTAGCAACCGTTGGAACTACTGCCTTATCTTTTACAGCCAAATTGACCCAGAAGCGCATCGCAGCGACTGCAGCATCGAGGGACAAGGTTGCCTTATAGGAAGGTGAGATAATTGAACCGTTATACGCGTGAAGAGCGTTGACGATAAATCCACCGCCACCTGATCCTCCGCGCATTGCAAATCCGTACTGACCCTTGCTTGGATTGGTACATGCAATCGCTGCTTCACGGAATTCTTCCATGGTTGTTGGCTCTTTCTTGATTCCAGCGGCCTCAAAAAAGTCCTTGCGGTAATAAGTCCAGTCGATAAATGTAAAGAAGGGAACGCCGTAGACTTTGCGTGCGGCGGTAAATGCTGCTGTGTCTCCTGCAACAGAATCCTTACCTGGCCACTGCTTGTTATATGTTGTGATATCGCGCAAGCCACCAATTCGTTGCATGTCGGTAAAGCGCGAGACATCGATCATTACAGCATCTGGACCACTTTTTGCAGTTGTCGATGCGATGTACTTGGCCATCCAATCATCGTTGGTAACCGTCTGAATATCCGCCTGGATTGCAGGTGATGCCTTCTTAAATGCTTCTGTCGTCTCAGCAAATGCCGCACGCTCCGGAGCGCCTGTGAAGTGGTTCCAGTAAGTCATCTTGCCGGTGCCTTTTTTATTTACACGAGCGGCGAAGGCAGATGATGCTGAAGTCCCCAACGTCGCCAAGGTTCCCGCAACAGCACTGAACTTAAATAGAGTTCTGCGGGAGAGATTGCCAATAAAGTTCTGCATATTGAACTTCTTTCTATGCGTGCCCCACCCGATGTAAGGCGTGAACTGAGGTTAATAACTCGTGAATAGAAGGTCAATAGAAAACGCCAGAAAAATATAGGATCTTACAGAGAAAATATACGATCCAGATCCGACCTTTTGCCTAGTCTTTTAGGCTTCCGGCGGTGATTCCAGCGACCATCTTGCGCCCAACGAGGGCAAAGCCGATGACCACAGGTAAGAGGCTCAATATTGAGGTGGCGGTGAGCGCCTCCCATGGAAGCTGGAACTCCCCAATCATCTCGCGCAAGCCCACTGGCCAGGTTCGCGTGCGATCTGATGAGGTAAGGAGCAGGGCAAAGAGAACATCGTTCCAGGCGGTGATCGCAGTCAGAGTGCCAGTCGCGGCAAGTCCCGGAAGAACAAGAGGAATTGAGACACGCCACATGGCACCCATGCGTGAACAACCATCAATACGCGCGGCATTTTCTAGATCTGGTGGAAGTGAATCGAAGAACCCTTTCATCAACCAGATGGTTGCTGGCAAAGTGAAGGTTGTATACGCAAGAGTTAATCCCATGTAGCTATCCAGAAGTCCCAACCTATTCATAAAGAGATACATAGGAATCAGTAGCAGCACACCGGGAATCAAGCGAATCGCTAAGTAAACAAGTAGCACACCTTGTCGTCCTCGAAACTTACTTCTTGAAAGTGCATATCCAGCAAATGTGCCAAGGGTCAAACTGATAATCACAGTCATTGTGCTAACAATCAGACTGTTTTTCATCAACATTGGGAAATTGGTATCCCGCCAGACACCAAAATAAGCGTCAAAACTTAAATTAGAGAGACCGATTTTTGTTGGAAACTTATTTATATCCACATTTGTTCGAAGAGAGGTGTAGAAAGTCCATATCAAGGGAAGAACAGCAAATAGCCCTAAGAATCCAATTCCCATGTTTACTAGATGATAAGAGACCGGACGCTTCTTCTTTACGGTTGCCACTAGTCTTCCTTTCCAAACCTAGCAAAACGGATATAGACCATGGCAAAACCAGCGATTGCAGCTAATACCGCTACCGAAATAGCAGATGAATAACCAAAGTCATAACTGAGGAACGCTATTTGGAAAGCAAGTAAAGGTAGTACTGTGGTGGCATCTCCTGGCCCACCATTTGTCATAAGCAGAACAAGAGTCGGAGAGTTAATCAAGTGGATCACACCCAGAATCGATGAAACAACAATCACTGGTGAGATCAGTGGCAAAATCACATACCTAAAGTGCTGCCAGCTATTTGCACCATCGACTGCAGTTGACTCTCTCATATCCTTGGGAATTCCCTGGATCGCTGCGAGTAAGAAAAGCATAAAGAATGGATACGAAGCCCATAAATCCACAAAGAGGACGGCGTAGATTGCAAGTTCAGGGTTACTCCAAAGACCAGCCGGTCCAAAAGAGATACCAACGCCTTCTAGCATTTTGATCAAAACTCCTGAATTCTGATCAAGAATAAAGCGCCACATATACGCAGTCACAACGGGTGGTGTAAACCAAGGCAGGACAACGAGCACTCTGATCAAGCCAATGTATTTACGATCTTGACTTAGTAACATCGCGGCACCAAGACCAACAGCTAACTGTGTGATTAAACCAACGACCATAAAGATAAGAGTGTTTTTTGCTGCAAGGAGAAAGAGTGAATCCCTAAACATCTGCCTAAAGTTTTCGAGGCCAATGAAGGTAGAGTCAGGTCCTTCAAGCAAAACTGTTCGGGTGAAGCTTAGATAGATACCGCGGTATAGAGGATAGAAAATAAATGCAATAACAAGGATCATGCTTGGCGCTAAGAGGATCCATGCAAAATACTTACCCTCAAGAATTGATTTAAATCCACGTAAGGGTGAACCCACCAACGTCTTCGTGCTCATGGGGTAAAGGTAGAGATGGCAATATGAGGTGTCAATGGAATGTGGCAGGAAAATATAGGATATTTTCTTGAAGGCCAAGCCAGAATCAGGACCCTAAATCAGATTGGGGGGCTTGATTGAGCCTCGAAAGGCGGCCATCGCTGAAGGAATCTCAGTTGACCAGGTCAATAGCTCGTCATGGGCGCTGCTAGTAAAGCGCTCATCTTTTAACGTATTAAGAAAAGTACGAAGGTCACGATAAAAATCGAATGGGTCACAGATAACGATAGGTTTCTGGTGATAACCAAGATGCCGTGCGACCCAGATCTCCATGAACTCTTCCATCGTGCCAATCCCGCCAGGCAAAATCAGAAATCCATTGGAGAGATCTTCCAGCATCGCCTTTCGAGAACGCATCGACTCAGTGATGAACAATTCTGTGGCATCTTCATCAGCAAACTCTTTGCCCACAAGTTTCTGAGGAATAACTCCAAATGTTTTGCCACCGACGCTGCGGGCACCGCGCGAAACCGAGCCCATCATCGACAAAGTTCCGCCACCCCACGCAACATCCCAACCCTGTTCTGCTATTGCCTTCCCGACCTCAAAGCCAAAATCAACATACTTCTGGTCAATCTTGGTCGATGCAGAACAAAAGACGGCGATACGCATGGTCGCATAATGCCACGAAAAGTTCTGGTCTGTAAGATCAAACCATGATGAAGATTGCCTGGGGCCAAGGTGTGTGGATCAATCCGCCAGTTAACTCAGATGAAGATTCTGACCACCTCCTTGTTACCGCTGCTCACGAAAGTGACTTCTGGCGAAACACTTCATATGGATTTATTCATGACTCAGGTCATGCGCTGGTGAAAGATTTTTCTGATGGCACGGCTATGGAAATTTCTTTCATTTTAGATTACGTCGGACAGTTCGATCAGGCTGGAGTAATTGTTTATAGCGATAGCGAACACTGGATCAAAGCGGGCGTAGAAAGTGCGGATGGCTTCCCTCAAGTTGGTGCAGTCGTCACGGCGATTAATTCAGATTGGTCACTGGCACCCGTCCCCCACTGGATGGGTAAAGAGGTAACTGTTCGTGCAAGTCGCGCGGGAAATGCGCTGACTATTCGTGCCCGCTGTGGAGACGAAGATCAATTGATCAGAGTCGCACCAATTGATCCCGTGCGATCATGGAGAGCAGGACCTCACTGCGCGAGTCCCGTAAGTACCTCACTTGATATTCGATTTACAGGGTGGGTACAAGGGGTTGCTGATACATCTCTTCACTAAAAACTATCCACCAAATAAATTCTTTAAAAGGTTTTCACTGGGCCACCTGGGATGGAATTATCAAAGGGGAAGAACGGTCGCTGCATCTGCTTATAGACCAATGATTTGCAGGTAGCTGGAGTTGGTCCAGGAGAATCAATAACATAAAAATTGTCAGCAATTGGACTATATGTCATAAAGTAATTCATCGGATTCTTCACCACTATCAACTGATAATCGGCTGGATCTAATCCTAATGATCGATATTGCTCGTCTCGCCATTCATACGTTGGAAAAGTTGCAATGACGATATCAATTGCACCCACTCTCACGACAGCAGTGGGACCCATATGACCACTAGCACCGTCCCACACTCCACCTTGATACATAAAATCTCCGTCACTTATTTTTAACACACGACCTGTAAGACTTACCGGTGGTCCCCACTTTTTATCTATCTCCGCCCCAACAGATAGATGAACTTCTGATCCAATTCCCGCCGCAATCGCTGTTGCGGCCGCATGAGGTGATACAACTGGATAGATTGCCTTTATATTTGTGTCAATCTCAAGCAATGCGCGAAGTACCGCTACACAATCCCCGGCTGATCCTCCGCCGCAGGTATCGGCAACCTCAGTAAGTACTGACTTACTGGGTACTTTTTTAATAGCATCCCGAATTGCGGCATCGGCTTTCCAAACTTTAGGTTCGAATTCTTGTCGGCGATCCCAATATTCTTGCGCAATCTCCCGCGCCATTGTGGCAGCGGCTTCGGGATCATTGTCTGTGACTATGAGAGCACCACTTCCCATTTCGGGACGGTCGATATATGGGTGTACTAAGAAAACGCTACTAGAGAGACACTTTCCTGCGTGCTCCCATTCTTTTGCTTTTCTCATCAAATCATAAAATGGGCCAGGTCTTTCGGTGGAAGCATTGATAGCACTAGTCAAGACCGGAACGCGCGCCATGACTTGTACTGGGAGTACTTCCTTGTTAATCGTTCTCACAATGAGTTTGGCTGCCCGAGCACCAGTTGTGAATGAGTCCATATGTGGATACGTTTCCCAACCAAACAATGCGGTCGACAATGAAACCATCTTCTCAGTTATATGGGCGTGTAAATCAAGAGTAACCATGATGGGAATGTCATTGCCCACTACTTTGCGAACTGATTGCAGCAACTCACCTTCTATATCAGCCACACTCACAGATACCGCCGCTCCATGCAAAAGCAACAAAACACCATCGAGCTGGCCGGCTTGTTCTGTAAGTTCAATTATCTCGTCATGAAATTTTGTAAAGCATTGGTCAGTCAGCGCGCCCCCAGGAATTGTTGATGTGAAGAGCAGCGGAACTGGAAGAAAATCTGGGTACTTAGCTAACTCGCTTAGTGCTCCTCCGACGACTCCATCACTTCTTTCTAACATCTGCTGACCGCGTAATAATTCAACTCGCTCAAAATCATCTTCAGTAATCAATGCACTCGTGAAGTCATTACATTCGGTCAGGATTCCAGCAATCGCAATTCTTTTCACTCAATAACTCCTTCTTTCAAGGCTCTTCAATCATGCTATACCTGCGATCCAGCACCGTTCAATCCCTGCGGCTCAGATGAATTGGAAGTGCCGCGTTTATTCACAACACAGCAGCGCTTTTAGCCTCTAGGGGTAGCCCGATCGCTGCAACTCAGGTAATCGATTACATCCCAGAAGCGATTGGAAAGATTCGCTAAGTAGCACGGTTGAGCAAGGTGAATGCATTTCTGAGCGCTACCGTGATCTATGAGCACTGCAACACTTCCTAGGGTAATGATTGCTACTGAAGATGCTTTTGAATTAATGACAGTCTCTGCCTCGCTTCGACTTCACGGTGTAAACATTGTGGCCGAGGTCCAGAATCAGATTGTCGCCGAGAATACATTCAGGTCGCTACAACCAGAAGTTGTTCTCTTTGATCTCTTGTTTGCAGATTCGCACGTCATAGAGATGATCATTGGATTTAGAAAAACAAATCCAGAACTTGGCATTGTCATCATGACCGCTTGCGTTGATCTGCGACTTCTGGGGATTCCGGCCACATCAATTCCGCGCGGAGTGCAGATTATTCTCAAAAGCTCAATTGCCGATTTAGCAATCCTTAACTCTGCAATTATCCGATCTCTAGAATCTTCTTCTATCGCAGCGACTGCTCAGTGGGTCACAGGTAACGCTTCAACATATGAAGGCAATATCGCATCCATTATCCATGAATTCACTGACATACAAGTCGCCACATTGAGATTGTTAGCGCAAGGGTTAAGTAATTCTGAGATCGCTAAGGTTCGATTTGTCAGCGAAAAATCAGTGGAACAGATCGTGGCGCGAATTGCTCAGCACCTTCACGTCTCACCGGATCGCACCAAGAATCTTCGAGTTGTCATCACGGGTGAATACTTCAAGTGCATAGGTGCTCCTCGCCACCTCTAAATCCATCTCGGTTGCTAGAGTAGGATCATGAGCACATCCCTGACGTTGGCAGATCTGCGCTCACGTTGGAATGAAGTCTTAGATATTCTTGAAGAGAATGACCGCATCATCTGGATGGCCTTCTTTGATGCCCGTCTTGCCTCACTTGAAGACTCAGTTCTTACTCTTGATTACTCAGATAGCGCTAAATTCGGTGGCGCTCACGGGTATAGCAATACACGAGTGAAGCAATTGGAGTTACTCCAAGATGCGATTAAGCAAATTTTTGACGTTGAGCTAGAGATTCGACAAATTCCATGAAGAAATCTCTCATTGCTCTATCGATGACTCTCATCGCCGGACTTCTATATTCAACGCCAACTTATGCTGCTGGCTCGACGCTGACCATGTCACTGAATCAAACACCAGGTCGCTCAGAACCTATTGTCACGCTCTTTGGACAAATAAAGCCAGCCAGATCAAATGTTCCAGTAACTGTTCAAGTTTTTCTCAAAGGGAAATGGCAAGACACTCGTTTTTCAACCAAGAGTGCAAAGGTCGGAACTTGGCGAGTAGTTGCGGTTGCAACAGCCCTTGATGCGAAGATGAAGTATCGGGCAAAGGCGAAAGTTTCTGGCAAGCTTCTTTACTCAACTGCGCGTGAGATCGTCATCAAACCCACACCAGAGATGATTGATGGCTCGCCTTTAGTGGTTCATTCCAATGGTCCAGGTGGACGTATTCATGGATCTGATGTCAGTAGATGGCAGCACCCTAATGATGAACCCATTGATTTTGTTAAAAAATATAAAGCGGGACTTCGATTTGTCATGATTAAGGCATCTGATTCCCGAGATGATTCAGATGCGCTTGCACTTAAATACGTGATCATGGATCGCTCAGCGGCACAAGCTGCTGGGATATATACAGGCTTTTATCACTATGCATATATGCCTGATTCAAAGGATCCTGAAACGATTAAGAGTGATGCTGCGGCACAAGCACAGAAGGTCCTATGGCGCTTAGCAGCACTTGGTGGATATAACGAGATGGATCTTCCCTACGCACTTGATCTTGAGAATAATTGTGTTCTCTACGATAAATCTGGTTGCGTTAAGTATGCAAGCAAACAAGCTGTAACGCTCTGGGCAAAGACTTTTCTAGCAATCGTGAAAGAGAAAACCGGTCGCACACCAATCCTTTATTCATATCCAGCATTCTTGGAAAATGCGATGATCCGAGATGAGGAACTTGCGCAATATCCATTATGGCTCGCGCAGTACGGAATTGATCCAGCAGATCCGATCGCACAGCCTGGACTCAAGCCTGGTGGTTGCTATGTGCATTCATGGACTTCAATTAATTGCTCTTCACAGTGGATCATCTGGCAATACACATCATGTGGCATTGCACCTAAATATGGAGTACCTGGAAATAGGCTTGACCTCAATGTTTTTCGCGGAACTCAAGATGACTTCCTGGCGCTAGCAACCGGAACATGGACACCAGCACCTGGAGATTTCATGCCTAAGAATGAAACATCTACGATTTCAATTACATCAGTGAGGGCCAGTTCAACCGATAAAAATGCCATAGTAAAAGTTGAAGTATTTCGACCAACAGGACTTCCCGTTGTGACAGGAACCGTTCGTTTCTATCCAAATGCAACTAATCGTCCAGAAAACTTACTTGATCAGAGAGTTGATCGCTCTACCAGCGGCGCTTGGACATTAACAATTAAGGGATTGCCGGCAGGAACATGGCCAGGTCACATTGGCTTTGTCGATGCCACTGGTACTCACGCAAAGATTCGCACGCCTATTGAATTTGTGATTACACAAGGGCCAACTCCTACGCCTTCACCAACGCCAACGAAGACTCCTGAAAAACCAAAGCCTGCCTTCGATAGCTGTGCTAAACAGATCAAGAATTAATCGAATTCAGAGGCAAAAGGGCTGATGTTCCGCGTCAATTGATTTTTTTCCCAACTCAATCGCTAGAGTAGTGCCATTATGAGTCAGGTGATCAAACTCGATAGCGGAGTTATTCGCAGCGATCTACCCATGGCCGATGGGCGAACTATTCGCTATTACGACAGTGCGCCACATACTCGTACCGCATCCGACACTCGCCCTGTTGAAGATCAACCTGGCATTGGTGAATTGCGACTTGATCCACTTCTCAATGAATGGGTTGTCATGGCAGCGCATCGTCAAGGTCGCGTCTTCTTGCCACCGAAAGAGCTCTGCCCTTTATGCCCCACACGTTCAGATCTGTTGAGCGAGATTCCAGATAGTAGTTACGAAGTAGTCGTCTTTGACAATCGCTCTCCTTCACTTCGCGCTCCAGAAGGTGATTGGGCCCTTCCAGACATTCTTGGAACAGATACAGATGCTGGGACTGCAGCAGGTAAATGTGAAGTAATTTGTTTTACAGATAATCACGGCGGCTCATTTGCGGATCTCTCTGAAAGACAAGTGCGCACGTTGATGGAAGCGTGGCGTGATCGAGTGCGCGAACTATCAACTCATTCCTACATTAGACATATTGCACCGTTTGAAAACCGTGGCGAAGAGGTAGGCGTCACACTCTTTCATCCACACGGACAGATTTATGCATATTCATATATTCCTGCACGAGTGGAGAAGATGTTAGAGGTTGCAAAGGCTCATCATGGAGAGACTGGTCGAGTGCTCTTTGATGATGTCGTTGCTCGCGAATTACGCGATGGTGATCGCATCATCGCTAGAAATGAACACTGGGTGGCATTTGTCCCATACGCTGCCAGATACCCATTCGAGATTCACGTTGCCCCACTTTCTCCTGTTGCAGATTTAGCGGGCCTTTCAGCAGAACAAGCTGATGCCTTCCCAGCAATTTCAATTGAAGTGATGAAACGTCTTGATGGAGTCTTTGGAATAGCGATGGCTTACATTGCAACATGGCATCAAGCACCGGTGCGTGAAGGACGCGAGTACTTGCGTCTACATTGGCAGATTGCAAGTGTTCGCCGCGCCCCTGGCAAATTAAAGTATTTAGCAGGTAGTGAGTCAGCAATGGGTGCATTCATTATGGATCTCAAGCCTGAACAATCTGCCGGTCAATTACGCGACGTACAATTGTAAATGTCAGACTGGCTCGCTCCTGATGTAATCGCATCTGCACCTGGGCGTGTGAATCTAATTGGTGAACACATTGATTTCAGCCAGGGCTTTGTTCTCCCTTTCGCCATTGAAGATCGCACCTTTGCTCGCATTCGAAAGCGTGAAGATCGAGAGATTCACATTCGTTCGGCCCAACGCCCTGATCACCTCATTACAACTTCACTAGATCATTTGAAACCGCGAGGTGATGGGGATTGGGAGCGTTATGTCCTAGGTGTGATCTGGGCACTTAACATTCAAAGCGGTGTGGATATTGAAATTGACGGGCACGTTCCACTCGGTGCAGGGCTTTCCTCATCTGCGGCCCTTGAATGTGCCGTCGCCCTTGCACTCAATGAGTTATTCGCATATGGCTATTCGCGTAAAGAGTTAGCGCTCCTGGCACAGAAGGCGGAGAACGATTACGTAGGTGTTCCGTGCGGCATCATGGATCAATCTGTCTCCCTTATGGCCAAGTCAGGTTCCGCGCTTTTACTTGATTGCCGCGATCTTGACACACGCTTAGTGCCATTTGATTTGGCAGCCTCTGGTCTGCAATTGCTCATTATTGATACTCAGGTTCAGCACGCGCTCGTTGATGGTGGATACGCCCAGCGTCGACAATCATGTGAAAGTGTTGTTGCAAAACTAGAAATTGCCTCACTTCGAGATTTATCTCTGATTGCACTCGATAGTGCGCAAGATCAAATAACCGCCGAAGAGTACAAACGAGCACATCACGCTGTAACAGAGATTGCTCGCGTGCTGAAAGCAGTTGATGCCCTCACAGATAAAGACTTCACAACTTTAGGTCAATTGATGAGCGCATCCCATCACTCACTTCGTGATGATTATGAAGTCTCTTGCCCTGAACTTAATTGCACAGTAGAAACAGCGATCTCACATGGTGCCATTGGTGCGCGAATGGTCGGTGGTGGTTTTGGCGGAAGTGCGATTGCCTTGGCTGATCAGGCAAAGATTGCTGAGATCGAAGATGCCATCAGAGTCGCATTTGCTTCCGCAGGATTTCATGCCCCTCGCTTCTTCACATCACTTCCCAGTGATGGCGCAAGAATTGAACCGCTTACTTAAATTTCACCGCGATCAAGTCCTTGTAATACTTCTACCGCCCTCTCTTTCAACTCAGGTAAATCCGAGAGTCGCTTAATTCCAAAGAGTTGTTGGCTCATCCGGTGATTCTTAGCAAAGTCCTCACGGTGGCGATCAAGAAAATCCCAGTACAACGTTGTAAATGGGCAAGCCGTATCACCCACGCGTAACTTGGGGTTGTATGCACAGCTCTTGCAAAATGTACTCATGCGCGAGATGTAAGCACCACCTGCTGCATAAGGTTTTGTCATCATCGCTCCCCCATCTGCATGCAGTCCCATTCCAATGACATTGGGGACCATCACCCACTCAGAGGCATCGACGAAATTCTCACGCATCCAATCAAGAAATTCTTGAGGATTGCTCCCAGTGATCAACGCTAAATTACTTAAAACCATGAGTCGTGGAATGTGATGAACCCACGCGCGATCCTGGATATCGCTCACAATAGATTTCACACAATTCATAGATGTCTTACTCGGATCGGTAAAGAGAGGGAGTAGGGGACGATTAGCGTTCAACTGATTATTTTCTCGGTAATCTTCGCCGAGAAACCAATACATCCCATTTACATACTCTCGCCATCCGATTATCTGCCTGATAAATCCTTCACACGAAGCAATTGGAATTGCTCCCGAATCAAAGGCAGCAACGGCAGCCTCTATGACCTCCGAAGGATGAAGTAACCCGTTGTTGATGTAAGGGCTTAAAAGCGAATGATGAAGTGCCCAGTTATCTGTTGGCATCGCATCTTCGTAAGGGCCAAACTCAGCAAAGTGATTGTCAATGAAATTCTCGAGCGCCTTGAGTGCCCCAGCACGTGTAGTAGCCCAGGTACTTGGAGCATCAATCCCTAATTGTTTGGCAACACTGTGATCAATGTCATCGGGAGCGAATTCAAGATAGGGAGGCCATGTGTAATTCTTTGGAGGAGGCAATCGATTCTCTTTATCGAAGTTCCACGCTCCACCCACTGGTGAATTCCCCTCGACAAGTACTCCAAGACGTATCCGCTGACCACGATAAAAGTTCTCCATAAGAAAACTCTTCTGGGATGAAGCCCAGCTTTGAAAGAGAGGGCGAGGGGTAAGGAAGAAATCATTGTCGATGAAAGTCACACCGTGAGCCGATAAATTCGTACTCTGCTTGAACGAGGAAGGTTCGGCGCAGACGATAGGAAGCTCACCATACTGAGCGCGTATCAGATCTAAACCGTCAATCGTTGTTGCACTGGTTACGTACTCAACGGTGAATCCCTCAGCCCGCAGGCTTTGCGCAAAGTGTTGGGCACTTGAAATCAAGAAGTGAAGTCGCAGTAGATGCCAGGGGCGCACCGTGGTCATGCGCGTACTTTCAACTAGAACGATGAGATCACTACGTGGATCTGCATCTTTGAGGACACCAAAGTCTCGGTGAAGATGATCAAAGGCAATGTAGAGAATGCGCTTCATTACGAGCGAAAAAGCTATGTAGTGACGGGTTCGATTGAAATTACGTTAACGCCACCCATTGCTGAAAGTACTGTCACAAGATCTCTCGGATCTGTGCCAGGCACGGCAACAAGGAATTCGTCATAACCAACGCCATCTTTTGATTCCAAGACGCTCAATGACCGGATGTCACAACCAGCAGCACCGATTGCAGATGCGATCGCTCCGAGTGAACCGGGTTGATCCGGCAGTGAAATCTTGAGTTGGAATAAGGCCATATCCGAACTCTACATGGATGGGGCGCTGCCAAGAGTTACCTTGAAGCTCTTGCTGCCACCGTTATTTGGTAGATCGACCACAACAGTGACTGTGCTTCCTGGCGCATATGAACGAATCTTGACGATCGCCGCCTCATTGTCAGGAATTCTTACTCCATCAATTGAACGAATAATTGATCCCACTGGAATTCCAGCCTTCTCAGCACCTTCACCTGGACTTAAACGCTGAATACGAGCGCCAATCCCAGTAAATTCCACATCAAAGAAAACTCCAAGTACTGGTCGTGTTGATTTTCCAGTTGCGATGATTTCATCAATGACGCGCTTTGCCTCATTGATCGGAATTGAAAATCCGAGTCCAATTGATCCACTGACACCACCGGAAGAAAGCGTTGCAATCGCTGAGTTCACTCCGATAATTCTTCCTTGTGCATCAACGAGGGCTCCCCCTGAATTGCCAGGGTTAATAGCCGCATCTGTTTGAATGGCATTTACATACGATTCGCTACCGGCTGTTCCTGCCGTAACTGGACGATTGAGAGCCGAAATGATTCCGCTGGTCACTGTGCTGGCAAGTCCAAGTGGTGAACCGATTGCTAAGACAGGATCTCCAACAGAGACCTTAGAAGAATCACCGATTGCAATGGTTGGAAGATTTCCAGTTTTGATTGAGAGCACGGCGATGTCATACATTGGATCGCGCCCAACAATTGTTGCCGCAACTTGATCACCATTTGTAAACTCAACTCTGATTGTTCCGCCCGTTACGGCATCTTCAATCACGTGATTATTAGTAATGATAAAACTTCCATTTGCAGCGCTTCTGTAAATTGAGCCAGAGCCTGTGCCGCTACCGGCTGCTGCGGTCACTGAGATTGAAACAACTGTCGGCGTGACGAGTGAGGCAATCGCCTTAGCATTCATCGCTGGCCCGCCAATTTGAATCAGGGTGCGATTGGTTGGACAGGTGCCTGTTGCAGATAGGAAGAGTGCTCCTGTGCGCTTATCTGCACACGCAGCAATTGAAGAAGTGTTTTGTGTTGAAGCAACTGCGCCAACACCACCTGCGATAATTGCGCCAGCAAGAAATGCGGCTGCGAACTTTCCTGATCTCTTTAGCTTCATCTGTTTCATGCCCACCATTATCGTCCCTATGGCTTAAAAGAATCTGTGAGTCAGCCTTGAAAGAGTGCTGGCTCCCTCACTTGGATTCGAACCAAGAACCTGCCGATTAACAGTCGGCTGCTCTGCCGTTGAGCTATGAGGGAATGACGTTAAGCGCTGACTCTACCTCACGTGAGCGTGTGGGCGAAAATCGAAGGCGCTAAAGCGAGCCTATCGACAACTCATGTAGCCCGCGACGAGTGGTTTCTAGGGCGACAAGGGCTGCGAAGGCGCTGTTGTACTCATCGGGATTTTCTACAGGATTCAGACGTTGCAGATTTGATTTCAGATCAGCGATCGCCCGACTAATTCCAACTTCGCGAAGACGGGCAACGATACTTTCGATATAACGAGCAGAGACTTCTCCATCAGATCGAATCGGTTCAACGGTGAGTTCTGTAAATAGCGTTTTCATCCGTTCATCATTTACATCATCAATTGCAATTGCCGAACTCTTTTGCTCATCAATGGTTTTTTTCATTTCGATGTATGCAGGATGAGTAAAGGCTGTAGCTTCAATCTCGCTCCATGTTGTCACCAACTCAGGCATCTGCAAACGTGCTTTGAGCACTTCTCGTTCAAGTAGAAGACGAGGCTCTTGTGGATGCGGACGCCATGATTGATCAACTTGATCTGGCTCTTGTTCTTGAGGTGCACTTCGCCTAGCGCCTTGCCCTACTGCAGATGTCACAATCTCGACTTCAACGCCAAGCCATCCTGCGAGAAGTCTGGAGTACTCAGGCCTTAAGGACTTATCCCGAATCTGTGCCACAAGAGGAGCGGTTGCATTAAGTGCATTCACTCGACCTTCAGCGGTAGCAAGATTGTGAAGCTTGAGTTCAGTGCGAATTGCGAACTCAAAAAGTGGCACACGCTTTGCAATCAGATCACGCAGCGCAAGATCTCCTTTTAGCTGTCTGAGATCGCACGGATCTAATCCATCAGGTTCGACAGCAACAAATGTTTGAGTAACAAACTTTTGATCTTCGCTAAATGCTCGCATCGCTGCCTTTTGTCCCGCAGCATCCCCATCAAATGTGAAGATTACTTCGCCTCTGAAAGCATCGTCATCCATGAGTAGGCGGCGAATGATTCGGATGTGATCAGCACCGAAGGCGGTTCCACAGGTGGCAACTGCCGTTGTAATTCCAGCCATGTGGGCGGCCATCACATCGGTATACCCCTCAACGATTACGACTTGGCGCTTCTTTGCAATCTCTTTCTTCGCCATATCAAGCCCGTAAAGCACCTGGCTCTTTTTATAAATTGGTGTCTCAGATGTATTCAAATATTTAGGGCCCTGATCTTCTTCATCACTGGCAAGTTTTCGGGCACCAAATCCAACGACATCACCAGAGATGTCGCGTATTGGCCAGGTCAAGCGATTTCTAAATTTATCAATCGGGCCTCTCTCGCCCATCTTTGAAAGCCCTGCGAGTTCAAGTTCTTCAATACTGTATCCGGCTGCCCGTAAATATTTTGTCAATGCATCCCATGAATCAGGTGCGTACCCAACTCCAAAGATTGTGCATGCATCTTTATCAAAACCGCGTTTTGTTAATAGATCACGGCCGTGCGCAGCATCGGGTGACGTATTAAGTTGTTCTTGAAAGAATTGTGCTGCTAGCGCATTTGCTGCAACAAGTCTTGATCGATTAACAGAAGGTCCCGCTGGTGCGCTTCCACTCTCTTCATAACGCAGGGTGTAGCCGATTCGTTCGGCAAGTCGCTCAACTGTTTCAGTAAATGTCAGATGATCAATTTTCATAAGGAATGCGATTGCATCCCCACCTGTCTGACAACCAAAACAGTGAAAGTAACCCTTGCTTGGGGTTACATGGAAAGAAGGAGATTTCTCGTCGTGGAAAGGACAGAGGCCTTTTTTCTGACCTCCACCAGCAGATTTGAGTTGCACGTACTCGCCAACAACTTCATCGATCGGGGCGTGGTCACGGATGTGTGCAACATCCTCTGCTTTTATACGACCGGCCATATCCCCACTCTATCTAATCAGTCCTGCAGATGGGCGTGCAGGGCATATGCACCAGGATCAGTCAGGCTGGCAATCTGATCAATCACTACTCGCATTCGAGCAACATCGTTATCAGCCAATGCCCAGTCGTCGAGAAAAATAGGGTCCAACGCTGCAGGTGCTTTCGCGTAGAGCATCTCTACAAGTTCGGCGATCAGCTTTTTCTGCCCGGCATATCTTTCCTGTGATGCATCAGCGCTAATTAAGTAGTGGCCAGCAATAGATTTAAGGAAATCAACTTCGACTCTTTGCTCTCTCGGAATCTCAAGATTAGCGTTGTAGCGCATCAATGCACCCGCGCCATGAATTTCGCGCGTATGCATCTCGGCAGCAAGAACAAATCGACCAATCAATTGAGATGTTGAATCTTTCAATCGGGCAAGAGAGCGATGTGATCGATCATAGGTGCGAGGCCAGCAAGAGAGAGATTCGAGGCGAGTAAGTGCGGCGGCAACTTCGTCCTTGCTCGCATCACTTTTGTAGCTTGTCACCATCTCTGAATACAAAGTATCAAAATCTCGCTCAAAGTCAGAGACCTTTACGGTGCCAATAAAGATTGCATCTTCCAAATCGTGAACTGAGTACGCGCAGTCATCAGACCAATCCATGATCTGTGCTTCGATACATTGACGCCCATCAGGAGCGCTTTGACGCACCCAATTGAAAATTTCTACATCATCATCATAGACACCAAATTTACGTGGATTAGTTGCACGAGGCCACGGATATTTTGTCGCTGCATCAAGGCTGGCACGAGTCAGATTGAGGCCGACAGATTTTCCATCAGCATCGACTGTCTTTGCTTCGATACGTGTAAGCAATCTAAAACTCTGCGCATTTCCTTCAAAGCCACCAAAGTTTTCTGCAATTTCAGCCAGCGCTTCTTCACCGTTATGTCCAAATGGTGGATGACCTAGATCGTGTGAAAGACAAGCGGTTTCAAGAAGATCAGGATCTGCGCCAAGAGATTCGCCAAGTTCTCGACCAATTTGCGCACATTCCATAGAGTGCGACAAGCGCGTACGTTGGAAATCGTTCTCCCAAGGAACTGCAACCTGTGTTTTTGCTGCAAGTCGTCGCAGCGCTGCAGAATGAATAACGCGGGCGCGATCTCGCATGAACTCAGTGCGTCCTGAGCGTTTTGCTGGTTCAAAGAAGAACCGCTCTTGATCGCTCTGGCTATATGACATGGGCTTAGCCTAGGTGATCGCTGAGGTGAATTCCTCTGCGTCCTAAGGTGATGTATGAAAGATAGGCACCGGCTTCACGAATCAAGTAGCGATAACTAGATCCTTCAAGTGAGTTAGGCCCATCAGGAACTGGCGCACAGAATGGATCTGCGTCGAGATCGCGAGCCATTGTCATCGCGCGCTGGCAGTGAAACGGGTCAGTTGCAATTACAACACTTTTTATTGATCGCTCGCGCATCTCTTTCACATACACCTTTGTCTGGGTCAACGTATCGCGACCTTCAGGAAGAGCGATCACCGCATTACGTGGAACTCCATTATTGATCAGCCAGCGACGACCAGAGTCAGCTTCAGTTGTGCGATCACCTGGAGCACCCGATCCAACAGTGATGACAAGTGGTGCAACGCCGGCGCGAAATAATCTCACTGCTTGTTCAAGCCGAGCTTGTAGTACAGGACCAGGAGTTCCATCTAATTGCGCTGCACCAGGAATAACAATTACATCTGCCATTGCACGATCTGATGGGTTATTCGCTGAGTTCCATGTAACAAAGAGAGCGTAGGCAGGTATTGCAATGATGATGGCAATAAAAAGTGTGATGATGCGAAAAATGAATTTAAACATCATCCACCCGAGAACATATCTTCAGAATCTAAGGTGATAATCTCATCTGGATCATTGAGCCAGCCATCAGGAAGTGTTGGTGGACGACCATGGCTTGTGCGACCACGAGGTTTTTCAGCGACTTCAACTGGGTATGGCTGCTCATCTAATTGATCGAGCAGAAGACGAAATTCTGCAAGGGATCCAATCATGCCAAACTGTCTACGCAATTCACTTGGAACTCTAAATCCTTTGAGATACCAGGCCATATGTTTACGTAGATCACGACAGCCACGATCTTCTGATTCAAAGTATTCAACGATTAATTCGCCATGTCGATACATCACTTCACGAACTTGGTGCAGCGATGGCAATACTCGCTCATCACTGCCGACCATTGATTGCGTTAAGTCGGTAAAAAGCCAAGGGCGTCCTAAGCAGCCACGCCCAACAACAACTCCAGCGCATCCGGTCTGTTCCATCATGGCAACACCATCGCTGCCCGACCAGATATCGCCATTTCCTAAGACTGGAACTCCTGTGGGTTTGAGATGTTCCACCAACTGCGCAATGGCAGACCAATCTGCCTTTCCCTCATACATTTGTGCTGCGGTGCGCGCGTGTAGCGCCACCCAAGCAACGCCAAGATTTGCCGCGGATTGTGCTGCATCAAGATATGTAATGTGATCACTGTCGATACCGATACGCATCTTTACCGTCACTGGAATTCCAAAAGGCTTTGCCGCATTGACTGCTGCTTCAACAATTGATGTAAAGAGTTTGCGCTTATAGGGAAGTGCGGCTCCCCCACCTTTGCGAGTCACCTTTGGAACAGGGCAACCAAAATTCATATCAATGTGATCTGCCAAATTTTCGCGACCGATCATCTTCACCGCTTCGCTCATATGATGCGGATCAACGCTATACAACTGAATTGATCGCGGCCATTCTCCAGGGCCTGGCTCAATCATGCGCAGTGTTTCTGGAATGCGCTCTAGTAAAGCACGCGCTGTCACCATTTCAGATACGAAGAGCCCAGCACCCTGTTCGCGACACAACATGCGAAACGGTGCATTAGTAATTCCAGCCATTGGCGCTAGAACTACTGGTGAATCAAGCTGATACGTACCGCTTGATAGAGGAAGTGTTAGCAACCCAGTAGACGTGGCGCTAACCATGCCTGCACCTGATCAAGTGAGATTCGCTCTTGCGCCATTGTGTCGCGGTCACGAATTGTTACTGCATTATCTTCCAGAGTTTCAAAATCGATCGTGATGCAATACGGAGTACCGATCTCATCTTGGCGGCGATAACGACGGCCAATTGCGCCAGCATCATCGAAATCGATATTCCAATTCTTACGCAGTTGATCAGCAAGATCGCGAGCTTTAGGCGATAGATCTGCATTGCGTGATAGCGGAAGAACTGCCACCTTTACCGGTGCAAGGCGATAATCAAGCTTGAGAACAACGCGCTTTTCCATCTCTCCCTTGGCATTAGGGGCTTCATCTTCTGTATATGCATCCATTAAGAATGTCAGCGCGCAACGATCAACTCCTGCAGCTGGTTCGATAACAAATGGTGTCCAGCGCTCATTCTTCTCTTGATCGAAGTATGAAAGATCTTTACCAGAAGCTGCCGAGTGAGCCTTGAGATCGAAGTCTGTGCGGTTTGCAATTCCTTCTAGTTCGCCCCACTCAGTTCCGGTGAATTCGAACTTGTATTCAATATCAGCAGTGCGCTTTGAGTAATGAGATAACTTCTCTTTTGGATGATCATAGATACGAAGACGCTCTGGATTAATTCCAAGATCTTTATACCAAGCAAGACGTGTATCAATCCAGTATTGGTGCCAATCTTCATCTGTTCCTGGAACGACAAAGAACTCCATCTCCATCTGCTCAAATTCACGGGTACGGAAGATAAAGTTTCCTGGCGTAATTTCGTTACGGAATGACTTACCGATCTGGCCAATACCAAATGGTGGCTTTTTGCGAGATGTTGTCATCACCTGATCAAAGTTGATAAAGATTCCTTGTGCAGTCTCTGGGCGAAGATAAGCAAGGCCTGATTCATCTTCAACTGGTCCAAGAAAAGTTTTTAACAAACCTGAGAACTGCTTTGGAGTCGTGAACTGTCCCTTGTTTCCGCAGGCAGGGCAGTTCATCTCACTTAATGATTCAAGCTTCTTCTTATGCTTTGCTTCGTAAGCTTCCTCAAGATGATCTGCGCGATAACGCTTGTGACATGCGGTGCACTCTGTCAGCGGATCGCTAAATGTTGCAACGTGTCCTGATGCTTCCCAGACTTCGCGTGCCAAGATCACGCAAGAATCAATACCGACAACATCCTCACGTCCCATGACCATGGCTTTCCACCATTGGCGCTTGACGTTATTTTTGAGTTCGACTCCGAGTGGGCCGTAATCCCATGAGGCGCGTAATCCGCCATAAATTTCAGATGATGGATAAACAAATCCACGACGCTTTGCAAGTGAAACAATATTTTCTAAACGATCTACGGCCATCTTATTTCTCCATCCGGCTGGCTGTCGGTGAAGAGCAACGGGCGTTGCTCACATTGCTAAGTTTACCTTCTGCTTACTCGTAAGCTCCCGCCTCATCGATTGCACGAGCGAGCACGGGAATCGCCTCAAGCTTTGCGCGCGTGGAACTGAGTGCCCGACGATAAGAGCCGACATTTTCCCAACGGGTTGTCAGCACCCATAAGGTCGGTTCATCTAAATTCTGGCCAACTTCACCGCCTAGGAATCCGGTAGCCTCTGCCAAGACTGCGCGAACGCCCTCGAGTTCGAGGCGAAAATCTGCCCCTTGGCCCAGTGGAATCTCAAATCTAGCGACGGCGATCATGGGGTAAGGCTATCCCTTGGCGTATGGGAATGAAAATCATTTTCATTTGTGCTATCTTCTGGCTATGAACATCGCCATCGCTCTCGCAGCAGCCACAGCCATCGCCACCTTTGCCGGTGGAACCCTTGCCATTAAATCAAAGGATCGCCTCCACTTAGTTTTAGGACTTTCAGCAGGTCTCCTCCTTGGCTTAGTTGCCTTCGACCTTCTACCTGAAGTCTTTGAACTTGGAAGCAGTGAATTTCTTCATGCACCCGCAACATCGATTGCACTCGTTGGCGGATTTTTACTCCTTCATTTCTTTGAACAACTCTCAGGATCACACGAGCCAGCAGAATCTGATTACGGCCACGATCATAAACACTCAGCCAATATCACCGGTGTTTTCGGAGCAGTTGCGATGGGTGGCCACGTCTTTCTAGATGGTTTGGCACTTGGCGTTGCATTTAAGGTCAGCTCAGAACTTGGAGTTGCAGTCTTTATTGCACTCCTTGTGCATGCTTTTAGCGATGGACTCAATACTGTCTCTTTTCTCATTAAGAGCGGTAAGTGGGGCAAGAAAGGTATGTGGTTATTAGGCGTTGATGCTGTTGCACGTATTAGCGGTGCGGCACTCGGTGCAAGTCTTGTAATCAGCGATGATCTCATCGCAATTTATCTCGCAGGTTTCGCCGGTATTGTCATCTATCTTGCAACTGCGCACATTCTTCCCGAAGCACACTCACAACACTCTTCTCGCTGGACTATGGTTTCAACAATTGCAGGTGTAGCGATCATGTGGGCTCTAGTGAGTTATCTTCACTCTGGAGAAGAACATGATCATGCAGCAGATACGATTGTGATTGAAGAATCAACTCATTCTGATGAGCACGATCACGAGTAATCACATACATGTCCCGTTCTAATCCTCGTGTACTGAGCACCCTTGAACGTGCTGGTGGATTTGCCAGTGCGCAAGAGATCTATCGCCTCATGCAGCGCGAGGGTGAGAGCATCGGGCTCACGACTGTCTATCGCTCACTCCAGTCTCTAGTGAGCGACAAGATCGTCGATGTACTGCGACGTGATGATGGTGAAGCTATCTATCGCCTCTGTGGAGATGCTCACCATCATCACCTCGTCTGTAAAAGTTGTGGCGAAACTGTTGAAATTGAAGGCGGAGCAATCGAAAAGTGGGCCCGGGTCATGGCAGAAGAACATGGCTTTCGCGATGTAGGCCATACCGCAGAAATCTTTGGCATCTGCAGCAAATGCTAGTTTTTTAAGCTTTTCCGAACCTTCTATCGCGATCTGAATATTCCTCAATCGCCTTCCATAAGGTTTTACGTGTCACATCTGGCCACAACACATCCATGAAGACGAACTCTGCATAGACAGATTGCCACGGTAAAAAGTTGCTGGTGCGCTGCTCTCCTGATGAACGCAAGAAAAGATCTACATCGCTCATCTTTGGATCATAGAGATAAGAGGCGAGCGTCTTTTCTGTAATCGAATCCGCCTTTACTTTTCCCCGCTTCACATCGCGCGCTAATTCGGTGGCGGCATCAACAATCTCAGAACGTCCACCGTAGTTAACGCACATGTTTAGAGTTAAAACCTTGTTCTTCTTTGTCTGCTCTTCAGCTTCTTCTAACTCTTTGATGACCGAGGACCATAAACGTTTAGGTCGTCCGATCCATTGAATCTTCACGCCCATCTCATCCATCTGATCACGGCGTCGACGTAAAACATCGCGATTAAAGTTCATCAAGAAGCGGACTTCCTCTGGTGAACGTTTCCAATTTTCTGTCGAGAATGCATAAGCGCTCAACTCTTTTACTCCGAATTCGATGGCACCTTGGACCACATCAAAGAGCGCTGCTTCGCCTGCTTCATGGCCAGCGGTACGAGGCAATCCACGATCTTTAGCCCAACGCCCGTTGCCATCCATCACCACTGCAACGTGGTGTGGAATTTCAATCGCACTCTTCTTACTCATGCACGCTCCACCATAGGCAGACTTCGGAGTCCGCGTTCAAGGTGCCATTGTAGATATGCGGCAACTAGACCACTAGCCTCTCGGCGAAAACGCAGGTCGCTCGTGTTGGCGCGATCCCAATTTCCACTAATGAGGTCGCCCATAAGTTCAAGAGTTTCAGGTGCTGGTGTTGCAGATGCTGACGGGCGGCAATCCATACAGACAGAGCCACCGCCGACTAATGAAAAGTAGCGATGAGGGCCAGGTTTTTCACAGCGCGAACAGTGAGTCATTGATGGGGCGTATCCGCCGATGGCAAGTGAGCGCAGTAAGAATGCATCGAGTATGAGCGATGAGTCATAGCGATTTTCTGCCAGAGCCTTCATGCCGCCAACTACTAACTGGAACTCCTGCAGCGCTGGTTCATATTCTTGGGCGGTAAATCGCTCAGCGGTTTCTAAAATTGCAGATGCAATTGTCCAACGTTGATAGTCGTGCGAAATCATTTCGCCGTAATTCATCACCGCTTCAACTTGAGTAATTGTGTCAAAAGTTTTACCCGTATACATCTGAATATCTACATGGCTTCCTGGTTCAAGGCGTGCGCCAAATTTCGACATGGTTCGTCGTACACCTTTTGCAACACCGCGAATTCGACCGTGTTCGCGAGTCAGCATTGTGATGATGCGATCTGCTTCGCCCAGTTTCTGGGTACGCAGGACTATCGCTTCATCACGGTAGAGGCTCACGGGGTTACGGTAGTCAGCGAATGGCGCGATTTATTGCAGACACAACGGCCTTAAGTGAAGCTGTTGTTGTATTTGGGTCAACGCCAACGCCCCAGTAGACATCTCCGCCGATTGCACACTCAAGATACGCAGCCGCTGAAGCATCGCCACCTGCAGAGAGAGCATGTTCATGGAAATCAAGGACTCGTACATCAACGTCGTAGTTCTGCAGGATGTTACAGAAAGCTGCGATTGGACCATTTCCATGGCCCTTCAATTCAACTTCTTCGCCGCGATCGGTGATCATCACCGTTAACTGCACATCCTCATTCATGACAGAAGTTTGTGACAGCCCCTTCAGACGGAAGCGACCCCACGGTGCACCTTCGGTTGGTAGGTATTCATCTTCAAATACTGCCCATAGTTGTTCTGCCGAAATTTCCCCGCCTTGTGTATCAGTCTTCTCTTGCACGATCTTTGAAAATTCAATCTGTAAGCGACGTGGAAGATCAAGATGATGTTCTGTCTTCATCAGGTAAGCAACGCCGCCCTTACCTGATTGAGAGTTAACGCGAATAACCGCTTCATATGAACGGCCAATATCTTTCGGATCAATCGGAAGATAAGGAACAGCCCATGTGTGTTGGTCAACGCTGACTCCTGCAGCCTTGGCATCTGCTGCCAAATGATCAAAGCCTTTTTTAATTGCATCTTGGTGCGAGCCTGAGAAAGCGGTGAAAACCAAGTCCCCTCCGTATGGATGGCGCTCTGCCACTTTCAATTGATTTGCATACTCAACTGTTCGGCGAACCTCATCGATATTGGAAAAATCAATATGCGGATCAATCCCGTGGCTCACTAAGTTCATACCCAAAGTAACAAGGCAGACATTGCCTGTGCGCTCACCGTTTCCAAAGAGGGTTCCTTCAATGCGATCAGCGCCCGCTAAATATCCAAGCTCTGCTGCTGCGACACCGGTACCGCGATCATTATGTGGGTGCAGTGAGACGATAACGCTTTCACGATTATCAAGGTTTCTACACATCCACTCGATGGAGTCGGCATAGATATTTGGTGTCGCCATCTCAACTGTTGCAGGTAAATTCATGATCGTCTTCCACGTTGGTGTGGGTTTCCAGATCGCATTGACAGCGTTACAGACTTCTACGGCAAACTCGAGTTCGGTTCCCGTGTAGGACTCTGGCGAATACTCAAAGGAAACCTTTGTCTCAGGAACTGTTGCCATGAGATCAAGACAGATCTGCGCGCCATCTGTTGCAATCTTTTTGATTCCCTCTTTATCTAAACCAAAGACAACTCGGCGCTGCAAAGTTGATGTTGAGTTATAGAGATGAACGATCGCTTGCTTAGATCCCTTGATTGCCTCGTAGGTGCGACGAATCAACGGTTCGCGCGCTTGGGTAAGAACCTGGATGATCACATCATCTGGAATGAGGTCTTCATCGATAATTTTGCGAACAAAGTCAAAATCAGTCTGGCTCGCACTAGGGAATCCAACTTCAATCTCTTTGTACCCCATCGCTACAAGAAGTTTGAACATCGCTAATTTGCGTGGTGTATCCATTGGGTCAATCAGCGCTTGATTTCCATCGCGCAGGTCGACTGAGCACCACTGTGGTGCCACTGTTATCTTCTTATTCGGCCAGGTGCGATCGTGCAGATCAACTGGGATAAATGAGCTGTAGCGATGAACAGGCATCGCCGAAGGTTTTTGTACTGGAAAATTCATTTCTTACTCCTTGGGGTTGGGGGCCGTTGTGGTTTACCGGCAACACCAAACCCCGCGGCGAGGAGACCGGTTAATTGGCCTCGCAGCGGCTGCGAAGGAGGAGTCCACGTTGTTGCATAGGGTAAGAGTAACCCTATGCAATTCAATCTTCAAGGTCAGTATTAGACCGGAATCAAGGTATTGGCGAAGATCTGCCAAGCAAGGGCAGATTTAGCAACGAGAGAAAGTGTGATGTAGGTGCGTTCTCCGCGAAGATAATCTGACCACTTTCCGACCTTCTTATATTGCAGCCACTGCACTAGGGCAAATGAGTTAAAGAAGATGAAGATGGTGAGCACGATGAAGTACACAAATGTTGGTGCCTGGTTCTCGCCCTCTCCGCCAATTGCAAAGACATAGAAGACCAGTGCAAGCCATGGAACAATTCCAGCGATACAGCCGAAGATAAATGGAACCCAGCCCCCATTTCCTGGCTCTTCATATTTTTCTTGCAGCCAGCCAAATAAAATCATTGATGCATTGACGCCAAAGATTGCAATAAGAGCGGTGATATCTGAGATGCCAGTGACCTGTGCGATCAAGACAATCATCACTGAAGAGCTGATCGAATATTCAACCCAACGGAAGAAATTGCGATGGGCGGCAAGGCCTGCGATATAGCGTGGGAAGAATTGTGGGCTCACAACAATAAAGTGGGCTAAAGATGAAAGCCCTAGGAAGATCGCAACACCAATACCAAGAGGGGCGTTGTAGAGCACGACTAGATCGCCATAGGTTGTTCCTGGCGGACCCGACATGTATCGAGCTGTAACCGGCAAGGTGAAGTCAGTTGCCAGTGCAAGCACTGCAATCATCTGGACTAGGTGGAGTACTCCTGCGCCAATGTTGATACGACGAAGTTTGGTCGATGTGATCTCTTTAGCCATAGTGAAAAAATAGCATGCAAGGCTTTAAAGAACGGGTAGATACCGATCGAGTTCGTAAGCACTTACTTGGCGACGATAGTCCTGCCACTCAGCGCGCTTATTCCGCAGAACAAATTCAAAGACATGTTCCCCTAGGGTCTGGCGGACAAGTTCGCTGCTCTCCATGGCCACAATTGCTTCATGAAGATTGGCAGGCAGAGCAACAGCTTCATTGGTCTCCTCTAAAACATAGCCCTCTTCGATTCCCTTTAAGCCCGCTGCCAACATGACGGCATAGGCAAGATATGGATTACATGCAGAATCTGGAGAGCGAAATTCAATTCGGGTGGAGTTCTCTTTATTTGGTTTATACATCGGGATACGAACTAGGGCCCCACGATCGCTGCGCCCCCAGTTGATCAGCGATGGCGCTTCTCCCCCACCTTGCAAACGCTTATATGAGTTGACCCATTGGTTGGTGATCGCAGTCATCTCTGCTGCATGCTTCAAGATGCCCGCAATAAATGAGCGGCCGACCTTTGAAAGATGAAACTCTGCTGAGGCATCGTAGAAAGCATTGCTCTCGCCTTCAAAGAGTGAGACGTGTGTATGCATTCCACTGCCCGGATGATCGGTGAACGGCTTTGGCATAAATGAGGCGTAGAAACCTTGTTCGAGTGCAACCTCTTTGATGACATGGCGAAATGTCATGATGTTATCTGCAGTGCTTAAGGCATCGGCATAGCGAAGATCAATCTCTTGTTGACCAGGTGCACCTTCGTGATGTGAGAACTCAACAGAGATTCCCATCGCTTCCAATAAAGTAATTGCTTGACGTCTAAAGTCGTGGCCAACCACTGCCGGCGTATGATCAAAATAGCCACCTTGATCAACTGGAACAGGTGCGACGCCTTTTTCAGGCTGTGATTTAAAGAGGAAGAATTCGATCTCAGGATGGGTGTAACAGGTGTATCCCATCTTGGCCGCTTTATCTAATGTGCGACGCAATACATTGCGCGGATCAGAGTGTGATGGTGAACCATCAGGCATCGTGATGTCACAGAACATACGGGCTGCCCCTGGTGCTTCTGTGCGCCATGGCAAAATTGAAAAAGTTGCAGGGTCTGGCTTTGCCAACATATCTGATTCAGTATGGCGGGCAAATCCTTCGATGGCAGATCCATCAAAGCCAATGCCCTCATCGAAGGCGTTCTCAAGTTCAGCCGGTGCGATTGCAACAGATTTCAACGTCCCTAATACATCGCTGAACCACAATCGGATAAAGCGAATATTGCGCTCTTCGATAGTGCGAAGAACGAATTCTTGTTGCTTACTTATCTGCTCGGCCATGGCCACATACTGCCAAGTTAAAATTACGGCTGTGTTACAAAAAGTAAGGCTATTTACCCTCGCGCCAGCGTGTAGTCATTGGCAATCGACGATCTTTTCCAAAGGCGCGGGATGAGATTTTGGTACCAGGTGGGTATTGGCGCCGCTTGTATTCGGCCCCATCAACTAGCCCAATGACGCGGGCAACTAGCGCCCGATCAAAGCCGGCAGCAACAAGTTCGTCATAGCCACGATCATGGTCTACATATTCTGTGAGGACCTTATCGAGAAGTAAGTAATCAGGAAGTGAATCTGAATCTTTCTGATCAGGGCGAAGCTCAGCACTCGGCTCTTTCTCAATCGAGCGAACTGGGATCGGTGCAACCTCACCATCTTCCTTTGCTTGCGCATTACGCCATGTAGCAAGGGCCCAGACATCAGTCTTGTAAATATCTTTGATCGGAGCAAAGCCGCCAACCGCATCGCCATACAGCGTTGAATATCCCACTGCCAGCTCTGACTTGTTTCCAGTGGCAAGAACGAGATGACCTTCTTGATTGGAGATTCCCATCAACGTTGTTCCGCGTACGCGCGCTTGAACATTTTCCTCGGCCAACCCTGTCAAAACGACATTGCTAGTAAAGGCATCAACCATCGGTGCGATTGGAATGACTCGAAGGTGAAGGCCAGTGTTTGCCGCCATCTCTGTGGCATCTGCAAGTGAATGATCTGACGAGTACGCACTTGGCAGAGCAACACCGTGGACTCGATCTGCTCCCAGAGCATCGACTGCAATCGCTGCGACAAGGGCGGAATCAATTCCACCGGAGAGCCCCAGAATCACGCTCTTGAAACCATTCTTTTCGACATAGTCCCGAAGGCCCATAACAAGGGCTTTCCAGATCTCTTCTTCCATTGAGGTGCGCTCTGCAATTGCGGTCACCAATGGAGTGCTCTGCTCGATCACATCCTCGCTAATTATCACATCGGGATTACTTCCGCCACCAACAAGATCGAGATCAACCAGCATCAGACCATCTTCACATTGTGGGCTGCGAGCGATGAGATGGCCCTGCCCATCAACCACCATGGAATCGCCATCAAAGACCAGATCATCTTGGCCACCGATCATATTGACGTAGATAAAAGGCGCACCCATGCGACGTGACTCTTTTTCAACTAGGGCCAACCGCACATCATCTTTATTGCGTTCATAAGGTGAACCATTTGGAACCACGACAAGTCCAGGCGAGCGCTTAGCTAATTCTGTAATGATGCCATCGTCATGCCAAATGTCTTGGCAGATTAAAACTCCAACATCAACTCCATGAATTCGAACCACCAGGGTCGCATCTCCTGGAACAAAATTTCTGTATTCATCGAAAACACCAAAGTTAGGTAGGTGAGTTTTTATATAACGAGCCTTGACCTCACCGCCATGAATTACTGCAGCGACATTTTGTGGCCCACCCGTTGCGGCTTCATCGAGGTATCCAACGATGGCAACGAGATCACCATTGCCTTGGTCGGCGATGGCTCTAGCAAGATCGGTAATAGCAGCCTTGCTTGCGCGACGGAAAGAGGCGCGAAGTGCGAGATCTTCAATCGGGTATCCGGTGAGAAACATTTCGGGAAAGACGATCAGATGCGCACCAGATTGCGATGCCGCCGAGACCGCGCGGAGCACCTCTGCACTGTTTCCAGCGAGATCACCGACTGTGGGATTGATCTGAGCCAGGGCGATACGCAGGCGATGAGTGGCCGTACCCGCGGACTTCATAAGGCAAGGGTACTTGCACTACCCTTATGGGAACACCCAGACGGGAAGACCCAGGGACTTGCGCCTGCAAGCCTTGAGGCAAGGAGAAACATTTATGTCTACATCCCTTTATGGCGGATCGCGCCATCGCAGAGTCACCATCGTTGATCTCAAAGCGGCCAAAGTCGCTGGAGAAAAGTGGGCGATGCTCACATCCTATGAACAGATGACCGCGGCAATTTTTGATGAAGCCGAAATTCCAGTCCTCTTAGTGGGCGATTCCGCCGGCAGCAATTTCCTCGGTGAAGAGAACACGATCCCTGTAACAGTCGATGAGCTAATCCCCCTCACTCGCGCAGTCGTCCGTGGGTCTTCTCGCGCCATGGTGGTTGCTGATCTGCCATTTGGAAGTTATGAGATCTCTCCAGAGCAAGCCCTTGAAACATCGTTGCGCTTTTTCAAAGAAGCTGGCGCGATGGCTGTTAAGTTAGAAGGCGCGCACTTAGCAACTGTTGAGAAATTAACGTCGTCAGGAATTCCTGTGATGGGCCACTTGGGATTAACTCCGCAATCACTTCATCAACTCGGTGGCTACAGAGTCCAAGGTCGCGCTGATGGCGATGCAATCCTTGAGGCAGCACTCGCTCTGGAAAAAGCAGGTGCCTTTGCCATCGTCCTTGAACTAGTACCTGCCGAGTTGGCGGCAAAAATCACGGCAGCCCTATCTATTCCTACAGTGGGTATTGGTGCCGGCGTTGATTGTGATGCCCAAGTCCTGGTCTGGACTGACCTTGTAGGGCTGACAAAGAACGCCCCTAAATTGGCTAAGGCCTACCGCAATTTGCGTGGAGAAATTCTGGGCGCTGCTCGTGAATTCGCCGACGATGTTCGCAGTGGTTCTTTCCCCACCGAAGATCAAACTTTTCACTAATTTGCTATCACCTTATTGCCTGAACATTGCCTCAACCATGGGTAGACCGTTTGCAATAAGCACAGATACCCTTGCCAGATGAGAAATCTGGCGATTGACCTCACGCCAATTAAAAAATATCGAGATTTTCGCTACTTGTGGAGTTCAGGTCTGATCTCAAACCTCGGTTCGATGATCACCTATGTTGCAATTCCCTTTCAGGTCAAAGAGATCACCAACTCGTACCTAGCGGTGGGCATCAGTGGCCTTGTCGAATTGATTCCACTCATTGTCTTCGGTCTCTATGGTGGGGTCTTAGCCGATGCCATTGATCGAAAGAAGATGATCTGGCTGACTGAAGCCGCGGCCGGCATCCTCTCTCTGATCTTGTTACTCAACGCCCTATCGTCTGATCCCAATCTCTACCTGATCTACATCGTCGGTGCCTTATTTGCCGCCGTCAATGGTCTTCATGGACCAAGTGCTGATGCAATCTTGCCCCGAGTAGTCGGTCATAACGACATTCCTAGCGCCGTTGCCCTCATGAGTATTCGCCGACAATTCGGAGTGATCGTCGGACCCACAATTGGCGGATTATTAATTGCAACTTCAGGAGTTTCATTAGCCTATGCAGTTGATATCGGTACATATGTAATCTCGCTTTTACTTTTACTCCGTGTAAGAAAAGTGCCACCTTCACATGAGGCCGAAAAGCCATCTCTGGCAGCGTTATGGGAGGGTGTTGCCTATGCCCGAAGTCGCCAAGATTTAAAGGGAACGTACATCATCGATTTAGCTGCAATGTTTCTGGCGATGCCAATTGCACTTTTCCCATTTTGGGTCGATCAAGTAAATGCACCGTGGGCCCTCGGACTCTTTTATTCGGCCGGAACAATCGGTGCACTCGCTGTCACTCTGACAAGTGGCTGGACTCGCACCTATCGTTTTCATGGTCGCGCATTTATGTGGGCCGCCGCCGGATGGGGTGCATCGATTGCTCTGGCCGGTGCGACCGACTATCTCGCTCTCATCCTCTTCTTCCTCGCCGCCGCCGGGGCTGCCGACATGGTCAGCGTTTTGTTTCGAAGTGCGATTTGGAACCAGACAATCCCGGATCATCTTCGGGGTCGCCTGGCGGGTATCGAATTACTCTCTTACACAATTGGTCCGCTGCTCGGCCAACTTCGAGCAGCATCAATGGCATCGGCTACTACATTGACCATTTCAGTAACTTCTGGGGGCATCGCTTGCCTGATTGGTGTCGGAATTTTGGCGATTTTCTTCCCCAAATTGCGAAAATATGATGTTCAGACCGACGAATTTGCCGTTGCAGAGCGAAAAAGACGGGCCGAACGCAGTGATTCGCCCGAAATTACCAATCCGTAAGTAATTTTTTTAAAATATTTTCGATTTTTTTCCAAATATGCATATGAAATGGGAAAAATAAATCTGCGACACGCACTCTCTTTTTTCACGATATGTACTGGCGAAATTTCCGCATTTCCGTCACACTTATCTACGCAACAGGTTTGGGTGACGGATCCGAACCATTCCGATAGGAGATTAACGTGGCCGCAGCAAAGAAAACTGCTCCAAAGCGCCGTAAGAAGGCAGCTGCACCAGCAGCTCCAAAGAAGCGCCGCAAGAAGGCTGCCGTAAAGGCAGCAGCACCAAAGCGTCGCAAGAAGGCAGCAGCTAAGAAGGCAGCTCCAAAGCGTCGCAAGAAGGCAGCAGCTAAGAAGGCAGCTCCAAAGCGTCGCAAGAAGGCAGCAGCTAAGAAGGCAGCTCCAAAGCGTCGTAAGAAGGCAGCAGCTAAGAAGGCAGCTCCAAAGCGTCGTAAGAAGGCAGCAGCTAAAGCAGCTGCTCCAAAGAAGCGCCGCAAGAAGGCAGCATCAAAGAAGGCTGCACCAGCTGCAGCTCCAAAGAAGCGCCGTCGTAAGAAGGCAGCAGCAAAGTAATTTATTACTTATAAAAAACCCCCGACCTTATGGTCGGGGGTTTTTTATTTAATCCATTGGATTTTTTCGAAGTTCTTTCTCAACTCGTGAAAAGATTTCTGCCAGAACTTGTTGATCATCTTTACTTAACAAATCTACAAACCTGCGACGAACACTGTCGACATGATCAGGGGCCGCTACTTCAATTGCCTTCCACCCCTTGGGGGTCATCACCGCAAAGAAACCTCGCTTATCTACAGGACAGGCTTCGCGGCGAACCCATCCGGCCTTCTCCATCACCTTCATGCGATGAGATAACCGCGAGCGCGAGAGCATCGCTTGATCGGCCAATTCGCTCATGCGCATTCTGCGGTCGGGGGCATCGCTGAGTTGGGCCAAAATCTCATAGTCAGGCATTGAAAGTTCATGATCGGCTAAGTCGGCATCAAGGGCCTCAAGCAGGCGGCGACTTGCAACAATGTATCGACGCCAAGCAGCCATCTCTGTTGGGTTTAACCAACGTGGTGGGGTAGCGTTTTCTCGTGCCATAGGCCAATGATAGGCCTGCAGTTGAATTTTCAACTACTTAGATTCAGGGAGAACTAGCGATCATGTCAGAGCTCAAGAGCGGAATCGACACCTCATCTATCGACCCGACCGTGCGTTTAGAAGATGACCTCTTCCGCCACTTCAACGGTAAGTGGCTCAAGGAGAGTGTCATCCCAGAAGATCGCGCAACTGATGGCGCTTTCATGGTCCTGCGCAACGAGGCAGAAGCTCAGGTGCGCGCCATTATCGAGAGCGCATCTGGCAGCCCAGAGGCGCAGAAGATCACCGACTTGTACGCATCATTTATGGACGAGGCACAGATCGAAAAATTGGGTGGATCACCTATTGCATCAGATCTGGCAAAGGTCGATGCGATTGATTCCCTGGATGATTTCATCTCGACTATGTCATGGCTTGAGGCCCGCGGTACTAGCGGCATCACCGATAGCGCTATCTATCCCGACATGATGGATTCTTCTGCAAATATTTTGTACATCCACCAAGGCGGGCTCTCACTTCCTGATGAGAGTTACTACAAGGAAGAACAGTATGAAAACATCCGTGTTGCTTTTGTGGAACATGTTGAGAAAATGTTTTCCTTACTTGGAATTACAGATGGTGCGACCAAAGCCCGCGAAGTCTTTGAACTCGAGACCAAAATCGCTGCACTCCACTGGGACCAAGTTCGAAACCGCGATGCCAGTCTTACCTATAACAAGATGACCGGGGCGCAATTACAAGAGCTCTCCCCTGCGCTCAATTGGCCGCTATGGATTAAAGCTGGTGAAGTTCCTGCCGTCGCTTTTGATCAGGTAGTCATTGGCCAGCCCTCATTTTTCGAAGGAATCTCACCACTTGTTGCTGCCTTTGATAGTGATGACGCAATGAAGTCGGCCTGGAAGTCTTGGCTTTCTTGGCATGTGATCTCCGGCAGCGCATCGTATTTGAGCACTGAGATTGTCGATCAGAATTTCGCTTTCTATGGAACTACCTTGTCTGGCACCCCTCAGTTGCGCGAACGTTGGAAGCGCGGTGTCGCACTTGTGGAAGGCAGCCTCGGGGAAGCAATCGGCAAGATCTATGTCGAGCGCCATTTCCCACCTGCTGCCAAAGCGCGCATGGAAGGCCTTGTTGCAAACCTCATTGAGGCATACCGTCGCAGTATCAATGACCTGGCATGGATGAGCCAAGAAACAAAGACCAAGGCGATTGCCAAGTTGGAAAAATTTCGTCCCAAGATTGGATACCCAGATAAGTGGCGCGATTACTCTGCCCTTGAAATTACCGCAGATGATCTCTTTGGAAACCTAGCTCGAGTAACAAAATTCGAACGCGACTTTGCCCTCGCCAAGATCGGTAAGCCAGTAGATCGCGACGAATGGCATATGACCCCGCAGACAGTTAACGCTTATTACAACCCGCTCGGCAATGAGATCGTATTTCCGGCAGCAATCTTGCAGCCGCCGTTTTTTGGTCTTGATGTTGATGATGCTGCAAATTACGGTGCTATTGGCGCTGTGATTGGCCACGAGATCGGCCACGGCTTTGATGACCAAGGATCCAAATTCGATGGTGATGGAAATATGGTCGATTGGTGGGTTGATGTCGATCGCGCCGAATTCGAAAAGCGGGCCAATGTTTTGATCGCACAGTACAACGCACTTGTTCCAGAAGAGACGCCTGACATCACAGTCAATGGCGCACTTACTGTGGGTGAAAATATTGGCGATCTTGGTGGGCTATCCATTGCTATCAAAGCATATGAAATCGCTCTCGGTGGAAAAGAGTCTCCAGTCATTGATGGAATGAATGGATATCAGCGCCTCTTTCTGGCATGGGCGCAAGCCTGGCGCGGCAAAGTGCGACCAGAAGAGATGCGTCGACGCATCGCAACTGATCCACACTCACCGGCAGAATTTCGTTGCAACCAAATCGTTCGCAATATCCCTGCCTTCTATACAACCTTTGGCATCACAAAAAGCGATGCGCTCTGGTTAGATGAGGATCAACGCGTTGCCATCTGGTAACGGTTTTTCTTTTGAGATTACCCACGGGCTAGAAAATTCTTTAGCCCGCGCTGGGACAATTTCAACACCTCATGGTGATGTTGCAACACCTGCTTTTATTCCAGTGGGCACCAAGGCGACTGTAAAAGCAGTGTTGCCCGAGACAATGAAAGATCTCGGTGCCCAGGCACTTCTCTCCAATGCCTACCACCTGTACTTGCAGCCCGGCTCTGACATCATCGATGATGCCGGCGGTCTCTCGCGCTTTATGAATTGGCCCGGGCCCACCTTTACCGATAGCGGAGGCTTTCAAGTCCTCTCACTCGGCGTCGGATTTAAAAAGGTTCTGGCGATGGATGCCCAGACCTTTAGATCCGATGAGGTCGTGGCAGGAAATAAAGAACGCCTGGCCCATGTCGATGATGATGGAGTGACTTTTAAATCCCATATCGATGGAAGCATGCACCGCTTTACCCCCGAGATTTCAATGCGTGTTCAGCATCAGATCGGGGCTGACATCATCTTCGCCTTTGATGAGTGCACCACCTTGCATAACACCCGCTCATATCAAGAGAAGGCGCTAGAACGCACACGGGCGTGGGGAATTCGTTGTCTGGATGAGCACCAGAAATTGACCTTAGAACGCTCTGAGAAGCCGTATCAGGCCCTTTATGGGGTAATTCAAGGCGCACAGTACGAAGATCTGCGTAAAAAGGCTGCAACAGATATGGCAGCCCTTCGATCAAGTGATCCCGAGAATCCCATCGCCTTTGATGGTTTCGGATTAGGGGGCGCTCTCGATAAGAAAACTCTGGGAACGATTCTGACCTGGATGAATGAGATTCTGCCCGTCGAAAAACCGCGTCACTTGCTCGGCATCGGGGCCCCGGAAGACCTCTTCGTCGGGGTCGATAACGGCATTGATACCTTCGACTGTGTTCTGGCATCGCGCATCGCCCGTACATCTGCGGTCTACACGATGGAAGGTCGCTACAACTTATCTAATGCCGCCAATCGCAGGGCCTTTGAACCCATCGATAGCGAGTGCGATTGCTATACCTGCACGCACTACACCAAGGCTTATGTGCATCACTTATTTAGAGGCAAAGAGATCAACGCTGCAACCCTTGCCACAATTCACAATGAACGATTTATTGTGCGCCTAGTCGATCAGATGCGTGCAGCCCTGATCGCTGGAGATTATCCAGAGATGAAGGCCGAATTTATGGGACGCTACAAGCACCTATCAGGACAGGCCAGAGATTAAGTAGGTACGGAAATTACTTAGCGGCCAAATTACTTAGCGGCTAGGCGTGCTTCACGACGAATACGCTGCTCAGCAGGATCTGGAACAGGAACTGCTGCAATGAGGCGACGTGTGTACTCGCTCTTTGGATGCTGCAAGATCTGATCACGAGCGCCCACTTCAACGAGTTCACCGTTTTGCATCACAGCAATTCGGTGGGCCAAGATGTCAACGACAGCTAAGTCGTGTGAGATGAAAAGACATGCAAAGTTGAGCTTGCCTTGAAGTTCTTGAAGAAGATCAAGGAATCGTGCCTGCACAGATACATCGAGTGCTGATGTTGGTTCATCTGCAATCAATAGATCTGGAGTCAGCGCGAGCGCACGAGCAATACCTACGCGCTGGCGTTGTCCACCAGAGAGTTCGTGTGGGTAGCGATTGCGGTAGCTACGTGGGAGTTCTACTTGATCAAGCAAATCTTCAACGCGATGAGCTAGCGCTTCACCCTTTGCTTCTCCCGCGAGATAGAGCGGTTCTCCAATTGATTCACCGATTGGCAAACGTGGGTTAAGCGATGATGCTGGATCTTGAAAGACGATACCTGTATGGCGGCGAATCTTTGAAAGTTCCTTTGGTTTCGCACGGCTAATATCTTTTCCAACAATTTCAAGCTTTCCTTCCTTGATAGGAATCAAGCCGATAGAGGCGCGACCAATAGTGGTCTTTCCTGAACCAGATTCTCCAACGAGGCCAAGGATTTCACCTGGGTAGATCTCTAAACTGACGCTCTTTGCTGCGACGAACTCAGGGATGCGTCCACGCTTTGGATAAGCGATGGTGACGTTTTCAAGTTTTAGTACTGGAGCAGGCTTCGCGTTCTCGTTATAAGGAAGTGCGCGACGAGTAGATGTTCCTAGTTTTGGAACAGCAGATAAAAGTTGTTGCGTATATGGGTGCGCTGGGCGGTTAAAGATTTGATCGGCTGAACCATGTTCAACAGTAAGGCCATCTTTCATTACAAGAATCTCATCAGCCATATCTGCAACTACGCCCATATCGTGGGTGATCAAGAGAATGGCTGAGTTCAGCCTATCCTTAAGGTTACGCATTAAATCAAGTACTTCGGCTTGCACCGTTACATCGAGCGCTGTTGTTGGCTCATCTGCAACCAGAAGTCCTGGATCACAGGCCAGTGCTTGAGCGATCATTGCGCGCTGGCGCTGACCACCTGAAAGTTGGTGCGGGTACTTATCAATCGATGTTGCTGGATCTGGAATTTCCACCATCGTAATAAGTTCCAGTGCACGCGCACGCGCCTCTTTTGGACCCATATCAAAGTGGGTACGAAGAGTTTCGATAATCTGGAAACCGATTGTGTAGACAGGGTTAAGGGCTGTCATTGGCTCCTGGAAAATATATGCAACTTCTTTGCCACGGAATTTACGAAGGATTGAACCCTTCGCACCGAGCATCTCTTGGCCCTTCACTTTGACGCTTCCACTCATGCGGGCATTACTTGCCAGAAGGGTCATCAATCCCATTGCGGTTGTTGATTTTCCAGAACCTGATTCACCCACGATGGCAAGAACTTGACCCGGGCTAACTTCAAAATTCATATTGACTGCGGCCGGATACCAGACGCCGTCCACCCAAAATTCAACGGTAAAGTCCTTGACCTTTAGTACTGGCTCGCTCATCGCATAACCTTTCGTGAGAGACTACTTGTATGAGTAATTCTGAGATGTACCGTCCGAGAAGCAGTTACTTCTTCGCTGGTGCCATCTATATTCTCTGCGCCGGACTTATTGGCCAAAGTTTCTTTAGCGAATCGCTCGAAGGCGTCCTGACCACGATCGCTTGGTGCCTGCTCGTTGCCTACGTTTTTCACTTGAGTTTTGTTCGCCCCAAAGTCACCTTCTTCGATGAAGGAATCACAATTACCAACCCCTTGAAAGAGATCACTGTCGGTTGGGGTGAAATTGAAGATATTGGCGCTCGATACTCGATGTATATCCAAGTAGGTGGAGAGAAGATCTACGCGTGGGCTGCTCAAGCTCCCGGCCGGTATCACAGCAGAAACATTCATGCCAGTGAGTTGCGAGGCTTGAACTTGCCAGATCCTCTCAACATAAGAGCTGGTGAATCTCCCCGTACTCATTCTGGAGTTGCTGTCGCTCTTGCCAGAATTAGACGTGATGCCTTCATCAGCAAGAATCTGATTGGTTGTGAGTCGAGTACTCACTTTAATAGAGGTGGAGCGACGACTTTGGCGATTTTGATCGCCGTTACGTGCTTGATCACCTTCGCGTAAATCTAACTTATTCATGTGAAGCTGCAATTCTTGCCTGAACTCTGGCGTTCTCTTTATCCTTTTTAGTCAAACGGCGACGTTGGCGTGGGTCAAATGCATCGCGCAGACCGTCTCCAATAAAGTTAATTGAGAGTGCAATGGTGATAATCAGAAGACCTGGCCACCAGAAGAGCCATGGACGGGTTGTAAATGAGTCTTGATACTCACTGATCAGCGAGCCAAGAGAAACATCTGGAGCAACAACACCAAAGCCTAAGAATGAGAGCGCAGTTTCTAGCAAGATGGCACCTGACATCAAGAGGGTGATAGAGACAATGATGACGCCGATTGCATTGGGAAGAATGTGCTTAAAGATGATTCGACGGTTGCTTGCACCGGCGACTCGCGCCGCATCTACGAATTCGAGTTCTCGTAATTTGAGGAACTCACCACGTACCAATCGCGAGAGCCCAGTCCAGGCGAAGAGTCCTAGATAAAACGCTAAGAATCCAACGCCAAGGTTTCCGAAGTGGTAACCAACGACCGATCCAATAATGATTGTAGGAATAGTGATAATGAAGTCCGTAAAGCGCATCAGCGTCGCATCAACCCAGCCACGGAAATAACCGGAGATTGCACCGATTGTGATTCCGATGAGTCCAGCCAAGAAGCCGATAACAACCATGACGTATAGGGAGCGCTGTGCACCGCGCATTACCATCGCAAAATAATCTTTACCGATGCTGTCTTGACCGAATGGGTGTGGGCCAAGACCAACGCCTGTTCCATCAATAAATGGTGGTAGTACATCAAGAGTTGGACAGCCAACAATTCCTTCAGGGCAACCCTCTAGTCGTAACTCCAAAATATCTTCATAGCCATACTTCCACCAGCCAGGAATCTTTATTGGGCCAATCTTGTTTTCTAGGGCAGTAAATACAAAAACAACGATGAAGAAGATGACAAAAACAGATGTCATTGCCGCTTTGTGGCGAAGAAAACGACGAAGGACGATCTGACTTTGGCTCAGCCCTTCAGTCTCCTTATTCATAATGGCTTGTTCGCCTGAAGTGACTGATACTTCCTGATTCTTCTTTCGCTTTAACATTACTTACCTCCCGCGCCGGCGCGAATTCGCGGATCTAGTGCTGAATAAAGTAGATCTGCAACGAGGTTGGCAGATACGGCTAGGAAGCCGGTAAGAAGGAATACACCCATCAACAAGTTAAGGTCCATTGCATTAATGGCTGTATTAAAGAGCGTACCCATTCCAAGCCAACCAAAGATGCGCTCAGTAATGATGGCACCACCAATGATGGCTGCAAAGTCAACGACCATAATTGTTGCAATCGGAATCATGGTATTTCTAAAGGCATGGCGCATGATTACCGTACGCTCGGTTAAGCCTTTGGCTCGAGCTGTACGAATGTAATCTTGATTGAGAACCTCGAGCAAAGTTCCACGTGAGAAGCGCACATAGCCTGCAAACGAGATCAGGAGGAGTGCGAGAGTAGGCAAGAACATGTGAACGAGAGCATCAAGCAAGCTCATCCAGAAATCACCCGGTTCTAGTAGGGCATTGACTTGGCCAATTGTTGGAATTGGTCTGAAGTACACGGCATCAGATTCCATGTACGGCTTCCAGGTCTGCATCAACTGATCGACCACAATCAGAAGACCCATGATGAAGGCTGAAAGCATCGATGTTCGAATAATTGGACCGCGGTCTATCTTGGTAAATCTCAGTGGAACAGTTCCTGCGACGATAAAGAGTGTGATGACCAGCAATGGGTAGATAACGATCTTGCCATCCTGCTCAAATATCCACTGGAGCGGATAGTAAAGGACTATTCCAATAGCGGCCATCGCTAATGAAGAGTGAAGGGCCGCCTTATTTGTAACTCCCGTAGAGAGTTGAGTAACGCCGTAGGCCACACCGACAAAAAGTAATCCGAGTGCAATCGGACCAAGGGATGGATTGGCAAACCAACCGGTAACGCTAAGGAAGGAGAGAAGGGCAAAGTTTGCAATGAATGCACCACTAAAAATCATCAAGACGCGCTTTCGCGTTCCGCTAATAATTGCAGACCAGAAAATACCGCTGGCCAGGCTTAGTCCAATCATCCACTG
>Ga0315900_10000292_pt1 | contig 89525 bp, 81 predicted proteins | sample LakEriMetagenome_FD_203521 | JGI IMG/M metagenome (GOLD analysis project Ga0315900, IMG submission 203521) | Freshwater fungal communities from buoy surface, Lake Erie, Ohio, United States - Buoy 12 MA114 | ecosystem: Environmental > Aquatic > Freshwater > Lake > Lake biofilm | place: USA: Lake... | reverse complement strand
CTGTCTCCAGAACCATCGGCTCCAGAGGTGGCGCCCCGCCTCGTCCCTTGCTCGCCCTGCTGTTGTGCTCCACGGGGTGGACCAGTTTTCGTGTCGCCTCCGGACCAGTTTTCGCTGTCGCCTGACATCAGGTCCATCCCCTGCTCCAGCAGGTGGGTGGCATAGGCATGGCGCAGGCTGTGCACCGTCAGTTTTTTCTGGATGCCACAGTCCAGCCGCGCTGCCCTCAGGGCTGCCTGCACGCCACTGGCGTCCATCGGTGCACTGGCGATGCGCACGATGATCTGGTGACCAGCCGGCGAGGGGAACAGCAGCCGCGGGTGGCGGTGGCTGCTCCAGAAGCGGCGCATCGCCTGCAAAGTGAATGCAGGCAGAGGGACGTAGCGATCTTTTCCGCCTTTACCATCGCGGATGTGCACGCGCCGCTGGCTGCCATCGATGTCAGCGACCTCCAGCCCCAAACACTCGCTGATCCGCAACCCCAGGCTGTAGACCACCAGCAGAAAGATGCGGTAGCGCAACTTGCGCACAGTGTTGATCAAGAGATGCACTTCCTCCCGTGTGGGGATATCGGGCAGCGTGCGCACGCTCGGGGGCCGGATGATCTTGATCCATTCCATCTCCCGCTCCAGCACGTAGCGGTGGAAGAACTGCAGACTGGAGAGGTCAACCTTGATCGTGCTCCATGAGTATTGCTCCAGCATGGTAGAGAAGTAGTCTTTCAACTCATCAGGCTGGAGGTCGTCCGGGCAGCGGCCAAAGTGTCCAGCTATCCGATAGAGCGTGCGTCTGTAACTGTCGATCGTTTTGTTGCGCAGACCATGCAGGTGCATGGCCTGCGTCATTGCATCTAAGCGCGAATCAAATCTGGCCTGCTCAGCAGGATCCATGGGTGATGCCTCTGGAAGGAAAGATAAAGGAACGCTGCACATCGATGGATGCGCATTCCTCAGTGTCTTTCTCCGCTGGCTCGGCGGCATTGAGGCCCAGCCAACCGCCGCGCTCAGCCGCAGTCGGCTGGTCACATCGGCGAGGCAATGGAAGGCCCTGACAGGGACTGGTCTATAATTGGCTGTTGGAATCTGCCGCGCAGCGGCTTAGTTCAACGCTGAATGGGCGGATCCGCCCAAAAACATGATTCTGGCTCCTTTTGCCGCCTATCACCAAGTAAGCCAGCCGGCACCATTGCCAGACTCGTGTTGTGGCAATGGTTTACGGAATACTCTAGGAAGATCCTGTCGTCTTATACGGGTCCGCCTATCACCGTTCGTTACGATACAAAAGCCTGATCCCGAGCCCCGATGCCAGCCAATTGTCATGAGATAAAAAATCAGGAGATCTTCGTTTCAGGCTTATGATTATTCTGTAAATGGTGTCACCCCACGATGTCTTTGCGCCCCACTCTGATTATTTTGTTAATTGCAAATGCGCAGCCGCACACTCGCATCGTATAGAAATGTGATTGCAACTGCCAACCAAGATATGAGCTGAGATCTTGGTCTGCCGATCCTTGGAACACTGATTGGATGGTTTCCATGAACCACCATGTCACCAGTGCCGCCTTCCGTGAACCACCGCCATCCAAACAAGCCAAAGCCAGCCACAAGAACAGCCTACGGGCAGCTAAGTCCATGGCAAACAGTGGTGTTCAGATCTGATATCCACATGTGGCAACAGACTCAGGATGTCGGATAGCCGTAGGCAGCTTGCAGCCCCGAATTGAACATCGATTCAACGAACTCCCCAGTACGGACGCTGAGATCCAAGCGCCCTGGCAACCCCTGAAGCGGTGTTGAGCTGCAGCCAGCCGCGCGAGCACAATCGGGCATCTGATTGCCGTCTGGTCATGGTGCACCACGTGGTTCTCTTCCGCTTCCGCTCCGATCTGCCGGCGGGCTCCGTGAAGGCGGTGTTTGAGGAGCTGCGCGGCTTCCGCCAGTCGATTCCCGGCATCACCGGGTTCCAGGGCGGCGCCTACAACTCCACCGAGGGCCTCGGCCAGGGCTTTACCCATGGGTTCACGATGACCTTCGCCGATGCGGCTGCCCGCGACGCCTACCTGCCCCATCCCCTCCATCAGGCCGTGGTGGCCAGGCTCCTACCGATGCTCGAGGGTGGCCTGGAGGGCGTGCTGGCCTTCGATTTCATCGACGGCGTGATGGGCTGAAGGCCGTCCTGCTGAACCGTTGGGCTTCCTCAGTGACAAACAGCTGGAGCCGATGCTGGAGATCGTGGGGCAGATCCTCGGCTTCGTGGCCTGAACAGGCCCTGCTTCCTGCCTCCCCAGCCAACCACCGCTAGAGATGGTCATCAGAATGCGTCAGGTGACGGTGGCCGAAGCCAAAGCCCAGCTCCCTCAACGCCAATGCCTGCCTGCGCGGCTGGACAACAACCCTGCGAGCGGCCGATTCCCTGCACCTGGCGATCGCCGCCGGCCGGAGCGCCACGCTCTGCAACCTGGATGCCCCCTTTGTGAACGCGGCCCAACAGCTCGGGCTTGCCGCCCGGCTGATCAACAAACAGGTGGCAGGCAGCGGATCGGAACCCACCGGCTCGCGAGACTGGCCTGAACGCTCGTCATGGGTCGATGCCAAGCGGCAGCAGGCAGGCTGACTCAGGGAAGCCGCCCTGGAACCAGGACTTGCCCGTGCTGCCGGATCGGTAGGCATTCAGAACAGCCCCAGCCGCAGCAGCTGGGCCCACAGCCGCGTACCCGCCTCCAGGCTGCCAAGCTCGGCCGGGATCTCCAGCAGCAGGTCAGCCCCCTGCAGCGAACCGATGCGCGAGGAGGCCTGGCTGCCCTCCACCACCGCCAGCAGCTCGCCGTCCTCACCCACCCGCAGCCGCGCCCGGGCCAGCTCCGGCCGGCCAGCGCCGCGTTTCAGGGGGGCCGCCAGGCGCACCGGCAAGCGGGGCAGCAGCTCCGGCTCGGCTCCCTCCAGCGCCTGCAGCGCAGGCCAGAGCAGCTGCAGCGCCGTGATCGCCGCCGCCACCGGGTTGCCCGGCAGCCCGAAGAACGGCCGCCCCCCCAGCTGGCCGAAGGCGAACGGCCGTCCGGGCTTGAGGAACAGCTTCCAGAAGTCCACAGTGCCGCGCTCGGCCAGCAGCGGCCGAATCCAGTCGGCATCGCCGGCCGACACGCCGCCGGTGCTCACCACCACATCACAGCCGGCCGCCAGCTGCTCCAGGGCCGCCGCCAGGGCCCCGGGCTCGTCGGCCACCACCAGCCGCTCCGCCACCCCGTAGCCCAGCCGCGCCAGCAGCGCCGCCAGCAACGTGCCGTTGCTCTCCCAGATGGCGCCGGGACCCCGCGGCTCGCCGGCCGCCACCAGTTCGTCGCCGCTGATCAGCAGGCCGATCCGCGGCCTGGGCCGCACCGCCAGCGCCGCCACGCCGCAGCCCGCCAGCCGGCCCAGGTCGGCCGGGCCCAGCCGCACGCCCGCCGCCAGCAGCTCCTGGCCCGGCGCCGCCTCCTCATCGGCGGCCCGGATCCAGGGGTTGGCACCCGCTTCGCCCTCCAGCCGCAGCCGGTCGCCGCCATGGGACCCCTCCCCCTCGCACCGCACCAGCTCCTGGGGCAGCACCCGCGCCGCCCCCTCCGGCAGCGGCGCGCCGGTGAGGATGCGGATTGCCTCGCCGGTGGCCAGCTCCCCGGAGAAGGGGGCCCCGGGAGCGGAGCGGCCCACCAGGCGCCAGACCGTGCCCGCGGCCGGGGGCTGGGGATCGGCAATGGCGTAGCCATCCATGATCGAGGCCCGGAAGCCCGGCATCGCCTCGCGGGCAGCGCAGGCCGCGGCGCTCACCCGCCCCAGGCAGGTGGCCAGGGGCAGCACCTCGCTGCCGGCCAGGGGCGCGAGCGAGGCCAGCACCCGCCGGCGCGCCTCCTCCAGGAGCAGACCCTCGCGGGGGAAGGGTTCAGCCATCGGCATCCCCTCCATCCGGGGCCGGTGCATCGGGATGGCGCCAGTCGCCACTGCGGCCGCCCCGCTTCTCCAGCAGCCGCACCGGCCCGATCGTCATCGCCCGGTCGGCGCTCTTGAGCATGTCGTAGAGGGTGAGCAGGCCCACCTGCACGGCGGTGAGCGCCTCCATCTCCACCCCCGTGGGGCCGGTGGTGCGCACGCTGGCCTCACAGCGCAGGCCCGGACCCGAACCATCGGGCAGCGGCGCCTCGGCGATCGCCACGTCCAGCCCGCTGAGCGGCAGCGGATGGCAGAGGGGAATCAGCTCGGCGGTGCGCTTCGCCGCCTGGATCGCCGCCACCCGCGCCACCGCCAGCACGTCGCCCTTGCCGGCCCTCCCCTCGCGCACCAGGGCCAGGGCACTGGGGCTCACGGCCAGGTAGCCCTCGGCCACCGCCTCGCGCAGCGTGGCGGCCTTGCCCGCCACATCCACCATGTGCACCTCGCCACGGCTGTTGAGGTGACTCAGGTTGAGGTGACTCAGGTTGAGGTGACTCAGACCTGGCTCCATGGCGTGGATCCCCCAACCGCAACCCAGGCCTGAAACCTAGGAGCGGCCGCGGCACCGCCGTTTGCTGAACTGGCAGCACCCTCGGGCTGCCGCCGTGCCCCTGTCGCGCCCCTCCTCCGGTCCCACGTCTGGTCCACCCGTCTACCTCTGCGCCTTCCTCACCCTGCTCAACGACAGGCTGAGCGAAACGCTGATCTTCCCGCTGCTGCCCTTCCTGCTGGCGGGCTTCACCAATGACGGCCGCACCCTGGGGCTGCTCACCGGCAGCTACGCCGTGGCCCAGTTCCTGGCCACGCCGCTGATCGGCGCCCTCAGCGACCGCTACGGCCGCCGGCCGGTGATGGCGGTGTGCGTGGCCGGCACGGTGCTGGGCCTGGCGGTGTTCGCCGCCACGATCGCCACCAACTGGAATGCCATCCCCTGGGCCGCCGGCAGCGGCCTGCCCCTGGCCCTGCTGTTCGCCGGCCGGCTGCTGGATGGGGCCAGCGGCGGCACCGCCGCCACCGCGGCCGCCGTGCTGGCCGACGTGTCGCCACCTGAGAAGCGGGCCAAGGCCTTCGGCCTGATCGGTGTGGCCTTCGGGCTCGGCTTCATCCTCGGCCCGGCGCTCGGGGGCCTGCTGGGGCGGCTGAACGTGAACCTGCCGCTGCTGATCGCCGTGCTGATCGCCGTGCTCAACCTGGCCCTGGTGCTGCTGCTGCTGCCCGAAACCCACCCGATCGCGGCGCGCATCGCCCTGCCGCCCAAGCGGGAGCTGCAGCCCTTCACCCAGCTCGCGCGGGTGTTCTCCAACCCGCGGGTGCGCCGCCTGTGCAGCGCCTTCTTTCTGTTCTTCCTGGCCTTCAGCGGCTTCACCGGCGTGCTGGTGCTGTATTTCAAGCAGCGCTTCGGCTGGGGCCCGGGGCTGGCCGGCGCCGCCTTCCTGGTGGTGGGCGTGGTGGCCACAGTGGTGCAGGGGGGCCTGATCGGCCCGCTGGTGAAGCGCTTCGGCGAATGGCGGCTCACCCTCGCCGGCCTGGGCTTCGTGCTGGTCGGCTGCGCCCTGGTGCCCCTGGCCCCGGCTGAGCGAGCTGGTGCCGTGGTCTTTCCAGCCGTGGCCTGCCTCGCCCTCGGCACGGGCCTGGTCACGCCCTGCCTGCGGGCCCTGGTGTCGCAACGGCTGGACGACGCCGGCCAGGGGGCGGCCCTGGGCAGCCTCCAGGGCCTGCAGAGCCTGGGCAGCTTCATCGGCCCCCCCCTGGCGGGGCTGGCCTATGAAACGGTGGGACGCACCAGTCCCTTCTGGCTGGCCACCGCCCTGCTGGCCGGGGTGATGGCCCTGGTGGCCGGCGGCCGGCGCAGGCTCAGCGCCTGATTCGGTCAAGCAGGGCTGACACAGTGCCCGGGCCCCATGATTGCTACGGTCGCTGCAACAGTGAGCCTGCTTTCACATTTGCAGGCATCCCAACAGTGTTCTGCCTATCAGCCACCAGCTGATCGCGCTACCGAAACGGCCAACTCTGAAACGCCCGCCACCCAAGCAGCCATGGACGAACAGTTCTGCGCCGATGTACTGAGTGGTGAGAAGGCCCTCCAGGTGCCCCCGGATCTCTACATCAACCGGGAACTGAGCTGGATCGACTTCAACTATCGCGTGCTGGCCCAGGCCCTCAACGAGCACACGCCCCTGCTGGAGCAGGCCAAGTTCAGCGCCATCTTCAGCAACAACCTCGATGAGTTCTTCATGGTGAGGGTCGCCTCCCTGAAGAGCCAGCAGGAAGCGGGCGTGGCCACCCTCAGCGACGACGGACGCACGGCCCAGGAACAGCTGGAGGCCATCCAGGCCAAGCTCAGGCCCCTGCTTGAACTGCAGCAACAGCACTACCGCCATTCCCTCAAGAATCAGCTGGCCGAATACGGCGCCCTGCTGATCGATTACGCCAATCTCAACTCCCAGCAGCGGCAGTGGGTGGACGACACCTTCCGCAGCGCCATCTTCCCGGTGCTCACCCCCCTGGCGGTGGATCCCTCCCACCCCTTCCCCTTCATCAGCAATCTCAGCCTGAACGTGGCCGTGCTGGTGCGCGATCCCAACACCGGTCAGCAGCAGTTCGCCCGGGTGAAGGTGCCCCAGAAGATCCTGCCCCGCTTCGTGGAGGTGCCGGCCAACCTCAGCGGCAAGGAGCCCAAACCGGTGTTCACCGCCGTGCCCCTCGAGCAGGTGGTGGCCTTCAACCTCGGCCTGCTGTTCCCCGGCATGGTGGTGGAGGGCCACTACTTCTTCCGCATCACCCGCGACGCCGACCTCGAGCTGCGTGACCTGGAAGCCGACGACCTGATGGAGGCGATCGAGGAGGGGCTGCGCAAGCGGCGGCGGGGCGGTGAGGTGGTGCGCCTGGAGGTCACCGACGAGATGCCCGAGTCGGTGGTGCAGTTGCTGATGGACGGCATGGCAGTGGAGCCGGAGGACGTGTATCGGATCAACGGGCCCCTCGGGCTGGACGACCTGATGGCGCTGCTGGCCATCCCCCTGCCCCAGCTCAAGGACAAACCCTTCAAGGGGCGCACGGCCCCGGCCCTGGCCCGGGCGCAGAAAACTAAGCTGGAGGATGGGTCCCTCAAGCCCGAGGAGTTCGAGAGCATCTTCTCGGTGCTGCGGCGCGGGGATGTGCTGCTGCACCACCCCTTCGATCTGTTCTCCACCTCCGTGGAGGAGTTCCTCAACCAGGCGGCCGACGATCCGGCGGTGCTGGCGATCAAGATGACCCTTTACCGCACCTCCCGGGACTCGGCGGTGGTGGCGGCCCTGATCCGCGCCGCCGAGAACGGCAAGCAGGTGATGGCCCTGGTGGAGCTCAAGGCCCGCTTCGACGAGGACAACAACATCCAGTGGGCGCGCCAGCTGGAGCGCTCAGGCGTGCACGTGGTGTACGGGGTGATCGGTCTCAAGACCCACACCAAGATCACCCTGGTGGTGCGGCGGGAGAAGCAGTTGCTGCGCAGCTATGTGCACGTGGGCACAGGCAACTACAACTCCAAGACCTCCAACCTCTACACCGACCTGGGCCTGCTGACGGCCCGGCCGGAGTACGGGGCCGACCTGGTGGAACTGTTCAATTACCTCACCGGCTTCTCCAAACAGCAGAGCTTCCGCCGCCTGCTGGTGGCGCCGGTGACCCTGCGCCGGGGCATGGAGGAGCTGATCTGCCGGGAAATCAGCCATTCCCTGGCCGGCCGTGGCGGCCACATCCGCGTGAAGATGAACGCCCTGGTGGATCCCCCGATCATCGCCCTGCTCTACCAGGCCTCCCAGGCCGGCGTGCGCATCGAACTGGTGGTGCGCGGCATGTGCAGCCTCAGGCCCGGGCTCCCCGGGATCAGCGATCAGATCAGCGTGGTGAGCGTGATCGGCCGCTTCCTGGAGCACTCCCGCCTGTTCTGGTTTGCCAACGGTGGCGAACCCGAGGCCTTCATCGGCAGTGCCGACTGGATGCCCCGCAACCTCAACCGGCGCGTGGAGGCGGTGGCCCCGGTGGAGGACCCCCTGGCCCGCAGCCAGGTGGAGCAGCTGCTGGAGCTCTACCTCAACGACACAGCCGCCTGGCACATGGACAGCGACGGGCGGTTCCACCAGCGCCAGCAGGAGGAAGAGGGACAACTGGCCCAGGATGCGTTGATGAAGCGCTGGCGCGGCGGGCTGGTGGCAGCAAACAGCTGATCTGCCGCCATTGCAGCGCAACAGCATCAACGATCACAGAACTCTGTATACAGGCAGCCTTCGCGATTTGGCGAACTCCGCAGTTGTGCGCAATCCGGAAAATCTTTGGGATTGCGCACACCACAAATCCACTGCGGTGCTACATTCCGACCAAATCTAATTTCGGAGGCCTGGGTGTGGGGACGCCTGAGCAATCCGCTGACGGCGTCGAACGCATCGACCTCCGTGAGCGCTTGAATCACAACGATCCGAACCGCAGCGCGCGCTCCGGGTCCACAAGCACCGCAACCCTCCCGTCCAGCCCGAGTGCTTCGGCAGCACGCACGGGCAACCGTGGCTCAGGGCGCCTCGGCAGCGATTCCATCGGCTGGTATCTCAGCACCATCGGCCGGGTGCCCCTGCTCACTCCCGCCGAGGAGATTGAGCTGGCCCACCATGTGCAGGCCGGCAAGAAGCTGCAGGAGCTGCCGGCCGACAGCCTCACACCCCAGCAACGGCGCAAGCTGCGCATGGCCCAACGGGCCCGCGACCGGATGATGGCCGCCAACCTGCGCCTGGTGGTGAGTGTGGCCAAGAAGTACCAGAACCAGGGCCTGGAGCTGCTGGATCTGGTGCAGGAGGGGGCGATCGGCCTGGAGCGGGCCGTCGACAAGTTCGATCCGGCCATGGGCTACAAGTTTTCGACTTACGCCTACTGGTGGATCCGCCAGGGCATGACCCGGGCCATCGACAACAGCGCCCGCACCATTCGCCTGCCGATCCACGTGAGCGAGAAGCTCTCCAAGATCCGGCGCGTCACCCGCGAGCTCTCCCACCGCCTCGGCCGCCAGCCCAACCGGCTGGAACTGGCCCACGCCCTGGACATGCGGCCCGAAGAGCTGGAGGAGCTGATGACCCAGAGCGCCCCCTGCGCCTCCCTCGATGCCCATGCCCGCGGCGACGAGGACCGCAGCACCCTGGGGGAGCTGATCGCCGACCCTGCCAGCGGTGAGCACTTCGACAGCATGGATCGTCTGCTGCAGAAGGAGCACCTCGGCTCCTGGCTCTCCCAGCTGAACGAGCGCGAACAGACGATCCTCAAGCTGCGCTTCGGCCTCGAGGGTCACGAGCCCCTCACCCTGGCGGAGATCGGCCGGCTGATCAATGTGTCCCGGGAGCGGGTGCGCCAGCTGGAGGCCAAGGCGATCATGCGCCTGCGCCTGCTCAGTAACCTGCACCAAGCCGCCTGAGCCGGGCCCCTGACCCCAGCTCTGCCCACAGCGCTCCACTGGCGCGAGCAACTCATCGGCGTCGCCGCCGTGGCCACCTGGCTGGCCCTGCTGGCCGCTGCCGCCATGGCGGTGCGGCGGCGCTGGAACGGTGCGGATAGCGAGGGCCAGCGGGAATGGAGCCGCAAGCTGGTGCACATCGGCAGCGGTGCCGTGGTGCTGATCGCCTGGGTCTTTGCCATCGACCGCCGGATCGCCATCCCGGCTGCAGCCACCATCACCCTGCTGGCGGCCCTCAATCACCGGCTGCGGGTGCTGCCAGCCGTGGAGGACGTGGGCCGCGCCAGTTATGGCACCGTGGCCTATGGGGCTTCGATCACCCTGCTGCTCTGGCAGTTCTGGCCCGCTGAGCCAGCCACCGTGGCCGCCGGAGTGCTGGTGATGGCCGTGGGGGATGGCCTGGCGGGGTTGGTGGGTCCGCTCTGGCCCACGGCCAGCTGGCGGGTGCTGGGCCAGAAGCGCTCCCTGCTCGGCACCGGCACCATGGCCCTCACCAGCCTGGGGGTGCTGGCGGGCCTGAGCCTGGCAGCCGGCGGCCCCGCCTGGTCCCAGCTGCTGGCGATCGCCGCGGCCGCCACCCTGCTCGAGCAGCTGGCCGTGGCCGGCATCGACAACCTCACCGTGCCGCTGGGGGTGGCCTGGCTGTGGCAGCGCTGCAGCGGTCTGGGCTGAACCCTGGCGTTCAGGCCCGCAGCAGGGTTTCACAGCGCCGTTCCCAGTCGTGGGTGGTGCCCAGGCCCGCCACCAACAGGTGATCGGCCGGCTCCTCCCTCAGGCGCAACTGCCACTGGCGGATCAGGTCGGCCCGCTCCATCCAGGCCTCGATCACGGCCCGATAGATGGCCTCCAGATCCCAGTGGCGCTGCTGGCCGATGCGCTGGCCCCAACCGAGCAGGTCATCGAGCTGGAAGGGCCGGAAGCAAGCAAAGGCAGGACCGTTGCCCGGCTCGGAATTGCACTGCTCCAGATAGAACAACTCCAACGGATCCGAGAGCCCGCAGAACTGCAGGAGATAGGTCATAATCGACCTCAAACGAAACTGAAGCAACCCTATGGAGGCGAGCCCTGAACGCTGTTCAGCAGGAACAGTTTGTTGCCAAATGCCGCCAATTGATGACTGTTAAATGATTAGCACTCGAGCGATTGGAGTGCTAATCATTGCTGCATCGAGCTGATCCTGAGTTTCAGGCCGTCACCGGGGCTACCCTGCTATTGCGCACCGCCGCCGCCAGGCCCTCAAGCACCTCGGCCGTGGTGGCCGTGTCGATGCAGGCATCGGTGACGCTCTGGCCGTAGGTGAGCTGGCTGAGATCGGCGCTGATCTTCTGGTTGCCGGCCACCAGGTGGCTCTCCAGCATCACCCCCATCACGTGGCGCGAGCCGGTTGACACCTGTTGCGCCACTTGTTCGGCCACCTCGGCCTGGCGCCGGTAGTCCTTGTTGGAGTTGCCGTGGCTGCAGTCCACCATCAGCCGGCTGGGCAGCCCTGCCGCCGCCAGGTCGCTGGCCGCCTGTTCGATCGCCTCCAGGTGGTAGTTGCTCCCCTGCTTGCCGCCCCGCAGCACCAGATGGCCATCGGGATTGCCGGTGGTGGTGATGATCGAGGCGTAGCCCTCCCGGTTGATGCCCAGGAAATGGTGCGGACGGGACGCCGCCTCCACCGCGTTGATGGCGGTGCCCACACTGCCGTCGGTGCCGTTCTTGAAGCCGATCGGCATCGACAGGCCCGAGGCCATCTCCCGGTGGGTCTGGCTCTCGGTGGTGCGGGCGCCGATGGCGGTCCAGCTGATCAGGTCGGCGATGTACTGGGGCACCACCGGATCCAGCAGCTCCGTGGCCGCGGGCAGCCCCATCTCGGCCACGTGCACCAGCAGCCCGCGGGCGCGGCGCAGGCCGGTGTTGATGTCGTAGCTGCCGTCGAGGTGGGGGTCGTTGATCAGCCCCTTCCAGCCCACGGTGGTGCGCGGCTTCTCGAAATACACCCGCATCACCACCTCCAGCTCGGCGCGGTGGCGCTCTCTGGCCTCGGCGATGAAGGCGGCATACTCCTGGGCCGCGGCCACGTCGTGCACCGAACAGGGGCCCACGATCACCAGCAGGCGCTGGTCACGGCCGTGCAGGATCGCCTGGATCGCCTGGCGGGCCTGCTGCACGGTACGGGCGGCCCGGTCACTGAGGGGCAGGTCCCGGTGCAGCACCGCCGGCGGCACCAGGGGCCTGGTTTCCACCACATGGAGATCGCTGGTGGTGGCGTGCATGGGAATCGGGCTGCCTGGGGGTGCCGCGTGGAAGGGATTCAGCCTAGTGAGCGGCCCAATGGCAGCCATTGTCACCACCGACCGGCCCCGCGGAGAAGAACAATGGGGGGCAGCCTGTATGGATTGCGATGGCCGCCAGCACGTTCCTTGCCGACTACCGCGCCGCCGCCGCAGGGCGCGAGGCGCTGGCGGTGCCAGCCCTGCCTCTCAGTGCAGATGAAGCGGCGGCCCTCACCGAACTGCTGGCCGCACCCCCCGCCGGCGAGGCGACCTTTCTGCTGCATCTGCTCTGCGAGCGCATCCCCCCCGGCGTGGATGAGGCGGCCTATGTGAAGGCCAGCTGGCTGCTGGCGGTGGCCAAAGGCGAAGCGGCTTCCCCCCTGGTGGGCCCGGTGCAGGCGGTGCGGCTATTGGCCACGATGATCGGCGGATACAACGTGGGCGCCCTGATCGATCTGCTCAGCAGCAGCGATCCGGCGATCGCCGAGGCCGCCGCAGAAGGACTGAGCAAAACCCTGCTCGTCTACGACGCCTACAACGACGTGCTCGAGCTGGCGGACAGCAACGCCTACGCCAAGCGCGTCGTCGACAGCTGGGCCGCTGGCGAGTGGTTCACCGCCAAGCCGGAGCTGCCAGCTGAAATCACAGTGACGGTGTTCAAGGTGGAGGGCGAAACCAACACCGACGACCTCTCCCCCGCCACCCACGCCACCACCAGGCCCGACATCCCCCTGCACGCCCAGGCCATGCTGGAGACCCGCATGCCTGGGGGCCTGGCGCTGATAGCCCAGCTCAAGCAGAAGGGGCATCCGGTAGCCTACGTGGGCGATGTGGTGGGCACCGGCAGCTCCCGCAAATCGGCCATCAACTCGGTGCTCTGGCACACCGGCACCGACATCCCCCATGTGCCCAACAAGCGCAGCGGCGGGGTGATCCTGGGGGGCAAGATCGCGCCGATCTTCTTCAACACCGCTGAAGACTCCGGCGCCCTGCCGATCGAGTGCGACGTGACCGCCCTCAACTCGGGCGATGTAATCACGATCCGCCCCTACGCCGGCACGATCGAGCGCGCCGCCGGTGAGCCCAATGCCGGCGAGATCGTGGCCCGCTTCGAGCTCAAGCCCAGCACGATCAGCGATGAGGTGCGCGCCGGCGGCCGCATCCCGCTGCTGATCGGCCGCTCGCTCACCGACAAGGTGCGCGCCCAGCTGGGCCTGCCCGCCAGCGAGCTGTTCATCCGGCCGGTGGCCCCGGCCGACACCGGCAAGGGCTTCACCCTGGCCCAGAAGATGGTGGGCAAGGCCTGCGGCCTGGCGGGCGTGCGCCCTGGCACCAGCTGCGAGCCGCTGATGACCACCGTGGGCAGCCAGGACACCACCGGGCCGATGACCCGCGATGAGATGAAGGAGTTGGCCTGCCTGGGCTTCAGCGCCGATCTGGTGATGCAGAGCTTCTGCCACACCGCCGCCTACCCCAAGCCCGTGGACCTGAAGACCCACGCCGAACTGCCGGATTTCATGGCGTCGCGCGGCGGCGTGGCCCTGCGCCCCGGCGACGGCATCATCCACAGCTGGCTCAACCGCATGCTCCTGCCCGACACCGTGGGCACCGGCGGCGACAGCCACACCCGCTTCCCCCTGGGGATCTCCTTCCCGGCGGGCTCCGGCCTGGTGGCCTTCGCCGCCGCCATCGGCGCCATGCCGCTCGACATGCCGGAATCGGTGCTGGTGAAATTCAGCGGCTCCCTGCAGCCCGGCGTCACCCTGCGCGATGTGGTGAACGCGATTCCCTATGTGGCGATCCAGCAGGGGCTGCTCACCGTGGCCAAGGAAGGCAAGCAGAACGTGTTCAACGGCCGGATCATGGAAATCGAGGGGCTGCCCGACCTCAAGCTGGAACAGGCCTTTGAGCTCACCGACGCCACCGCCGAGCGCTCCTGCGCCGGCAGCACGATCAAGCTCTCGATCGACACGGTGAGCGAATACCTGCGCAGCAACGTGGCGCTGCTGAAAAACATGATCGCCCGCGGCTACGGCGATGCCCGCACCCTCGCCCGCCGCATCAGGGCGATGGAGGCCTGGCTGGCCAACCCGGTGCTACTGGAGGCCGACGCCGATGCGGAGTACGCCGCCGTGATCGAGATCGACCTGGATGCGATCACCGAGCCGATCCTGGCCTGCCCCAACGACCCCGACAACGTCAAGCTGCTGAGCGAGGAAGCCGGCAAACAGGTCGATGAGGTGTTCATCGGCTCCTGCATGACCAACATCGGCCACTACCGCGCCGCCGCCAATGTGCTCGAGGGCCAGGGGCAGAATGCCGCCCGCCTCTGGGTGTGCCCGCCCACCCGCATGGACGAGGAAAAACTGAAAGAAGAGGGCTACTACGCGATCTTCGAGGCGGCCGGCTCGCGCATGGAGATGCCCGGTTGCTCGCTGTGCATGGGCAATCAGGCCCGGGTGGAGGACAACACCACCGTGTTCTCCACCAGCACGCGCAACTTCAACAACCGCCTCGGCAACGGCGCCCAGGTGTACCTGGGCAGCGCTGAACTGGCGGCCGTGTGCGCCCAGCTGGGCCGCATCCCCTCCAAGGAGGAGTATCTGGCGATTGCGGCCGAGAAGATCGATCCCTACGGCGCCGAGCTCTACCGCTACCTCAACTTCGATCAGATCGAGGGCTTCGCGGACCAGGGCCGGGTGGTGAGCGCTGAAGAGGAGGCCAAGGTGCTGGCGGAGGTGTGAGTCCCTCAGAGGGCGACCGCGTTGGGTTCAGGGGCCCTCAGGCAGATCCAGCCAGGCGGCCCCTGGCGGACTCACGATCCCCACCCACTAGAACCAAGCGACCCACTTTCCCCAGACCGAAAGGTGGCATTCCGCTGTAGATCGATTCGTAGTCGCCGGCGCGGATTCGATAGGTCTCATGCCAGATGCCGACATCACCGCGGCTGCTGCCCACCCGCCGATTGAATGCTGTCCAGGCGGGCCAGTGGCGCTGGTCACTGCGACGGGCATAGGCCTGCTCAGTCAGTGATCCAATCGTGACCCACAGCCCCCGCCCGATCATCAGTCAGATCACACACGATCCCTGGCCAAACAGCGGGACCCCCAGGAACAACGGCAGATTCTGTAGCAAACACAACATTTTGCCGGGTTCGGTGGCGTCCCGGAGCGTGCTCCCTAGCTTGCGGGCAGCGTCTCGCACCTGCATGACCCCGATCAACCGACTCGTCCGCCTCGGACTTGCCCTCACCGCCGCCGGCAGCCTTGCCCTCGCCGGTTGCTCCGCCACCAAGGACGCTGCCACCGGCGTTGGCGAAGCCGCCAAGGACGCTGCCACCGCCACCGGTCAGGCTGCCCTCGCTCCGGCCGTGACCCCGGTGCTCGACCTGCTCAAGAAGGGCGAAACCGAAGTGCAGTCCGGCAACATCGGCGCCGCCGTGGCCACCCTGGGAGGGTTCAAGGCCGTCTGGGACAAGGCCGCACCGGTGATTCGCCCGCTGGCCGGTGACAAGTGGCCCGCGATTGAAACAGCAGCCAACGGGGTGCTCAGCACCTTCGGCGGCGGTGGTGCCCCCGCTGCAGACGCTGCCGGTTCAGCCCTCACCGGCCTGATCGGCCCCCTCAGCAGCCTGATCGGCCAGTAGTCCGAAGCGGCAACAAGCCCAGGCAACCAGAAGGACAGCTCTTAGCCTTTGGCCAAACCTGCCCAGGCCGGGATGTCCTCCCCACCTTCGGTACAGACCCGCGTTCTTCGCGCCTCCTCCGGTCCCCAGATCAAGGCCGGGGACCGGGTCTGGGTCTGGTATGCGGGTGAACGACTGGACGGCACTCGGTTCGACGCCAATTTCAACTTCACCTCGTTCAGCGCTGAACCGAACCGTTCACCCTTCCCCTTCATCCTGGGCATCGGCCAGGTCATCAGCGGTTGGGATCAGGCCCTGGCCGGTCGCCGGCTGGGAGAGGTGCTGGAACTCACCATCCCCAGCGACCTGGCCTATGGATCAGCAGGCATTCCGCCAGCAATCCCTGCCGATGCCGATCTGCGCTTCATAGTTGAACTGCTCGCGAGTGGCAATCCCGGCCAATACACATTTCCCACATTCAGCGAAATCGGTGTTGATCTCAGCGCTGCAGCAGCATTGGCAGCCGATCTCGATGCCTACACCTTCCGAATCGGTCTGGATGGCGCCGATCATCTGATTGGCAGCACCATCAGCGATGGCCTGGCCGCACTCGGCGGCGATGACATTCTCAGCGGCCTGGATGGGGATGACCTGCTGCTGGGCGGCGGCGGGGACGACCGGCTGGCGGGAGGCCAGGGGAAGGACCTTCTCGATGGGGGCAATGGATCGGATACCGCCGCATTCGGGAGCACCGACAACACGGTGAACCTCTCCCTCACCGCACCACAGCCGACCGGTGAAGGTCTCGACAGCCTGGTGTCCATCGAGTCCGTCGATGCAGGAGATGGCAATGATCAGGTCACGGGCAACGGCCTGGCCAACAGCATCGGTGGAGGGAAGGGCAACGATGTGCTCAGCGGCGGCGGCGGCAGCGATCGCCTCAGCGGCGGTGCGGGCGCCGATCAATTCCTCTACGGCCTGTCAACCGAGTCCGGCAAAAGCCGCTCCGAACGTGACACCATCACCGACTTCAACGGTCGCAAAGGGGATCGCATCGACCTGGCCGCAATCGATGCCCATGCCCTGCAACCGGGCAATCAGGCCTTTCGCTTCATCGGCAGCCAGCCGTTCACCGCAGGGCGCCCCGGCGAGGCACGCTTCAGTGCCGGCCTGCTGCAGCTGAACCTCGACGCCAGCAAGAAGGCCGACATGGTGATCACGCTGAGCGGGGTGAACAGCCTGCAGGGGCGCTTTCTGATCCTCTGAAGCCGCTGGCGCCCAGCGCCTGAGAGGCTGGAGTCGGCCCGGATCCCCGATCTCCCCTGAACCAGGAAACCCTGCTGTTCGAGCCCGCCGTGCCCCAGCCCGGGGCGCTGCGGGCCGTGCTGGCGTTTCCCAGCACCTATTCAGTCGGGATCACCAGCCTGGGGTATCAGGTGGTGTGGGCCACCCTGGCCCAGCGGCCCGACGTGGATGTGCGCCGGCTGTTCACCGACCGGAGCGATCCGGCCCATGGCGGCAGCCGTGGTCGCGGCGCCGATCTCGACCTGTTCGGCCTGTCGCTGAGCTGGGAGCTCGATGGACCGGTGCTGCTCGATCTGCTGGAGCAGCAGCGGATCCCGATCTGGGCAAGCGAGCGCGGTGACGCCGATCCGATCGTGTTCGGCGGCGGCCCCGTGCTCACCGCCAACCCCGAGCCGCTTGCGCCCTTCCTTGATGCGGTGCTGCTGGGCGACGGTGAACTGTTGCTGCCGGCCTTTGTCGATGCCCTGCAGGAGTGCCGCCAGGCCCCGCGCGCGCAGCGGCTGCGGCGGTTGGCGCAGGTGGCAGGCGTGTATGTGCCCAGCCTCTACGCCCCCCACTACGCCGACGACGGCAGGCTGTTGGGCGTCGAGCCAACGGAGCCCGGCATCCCAGCGACGGTGGCCAAGCAGACCTGGCGGGGCAACACGCTCAGCCACTCGGCGGTGATCACACCGGAGGCGGCCTGGCCCTCGATCCACATGGTGGAGGTGGTGCGCAGCTGCCCGGAGCTCTGCCGTTTCTGCCTGGCCAGCTACCTCACCCTGCCCTTCCGCACGCCCTCCCTCGACGACGGCCTGATCCCGGCGGTGGAGAAGGGCCTGACGGCCACCCAGCGCCTGGGGCTGCTGGGGGCATCGGTCACCCAGCACCCCCAGTTCGCCGAGCTGCTGGCCTGGCTCGATCAGGACCGCTTCGAGGGCACGCGCGTGAGCGTGAGCTCGGTGCGGGCCGCCACGGTGACAGCGGAACTGGGCAGGATCCTGGCCAAGCGGGGCAGCAAGTCGCTCACGATCGCAATCGAGAGCGGCAGCGAGCGCATGCGCCAGGTGGTGAACAAGAAACTCGACACCGCCGAGATCTTCGCCGCCGCCCGCTACGCCAAAGAAGGCGGCCTCACGGGGCTGAAGCTCTACGGCATGGTGGGCCTGCCCACGGAGGACGAGGCCGATGTGGAGGCCACCGCCGACCTGCTGCTGGATCTGAAAAAGGCCACCCCGGGCCTGCGGCTGAGCCTGGGCGTCAGCACCTTCGTGCCCAAGGCTCACACCCCCTTCCAGTGGCAGGGAGTGCGCCCGGAAGCCGAGAAGCGCCTCAAGCTGCTGGCCAAACGCCTCAAGCCCAAGGGGATTGAGCTGCGGCCAGAGAGCTACGGCTGGAGCGTGATCCAGGCCCTGCTCTCCCGCAGCGACCGCCGCCTGGCCCCGGTGATCGCCGCTGCCCGCGGCCGCCACGAGAGCCTGGGCGGCTGGAAACAGGCCTACCGCAAGGTGGTGGAAGACCTCGGCTCCACCCCGGACACGCCGCCCCCATGGGAGGAGTTGATCCACGGCACCTGGGGCCCGGAGCGCGTGCTGCCGTGGCAGCACCTGGAGGGGCCACTGCCGATCAGCACCCTGGCGAAACACCAGCACGAGGCCCTGGGCCAGGGTTGATGAAGGGGCCACCGCGGCGGCCTCACTCAAACACCGCCGTCCGACCGCGATACACCATCACCTGACGCTTCAGATGCAGGCGCAGGGCCCGGGCCAGGGCCAGCCGCTCGCAGTCGCGTCCCTTGCGGATCAGGTCCTCCACCTCATCGCGATGGCCCACATGCACGGTGGTCTGCGTGATGATCGGGCCGCCGTCCAGCTCCTCGGTCACGTAGTGGGCGGTGGCGCCGATCAGCTTCACCCCCCGCTCCCAGGCGCGGTGATAGGGCTGGGCGCCCTTGAAAGCCGGCAGAAAGGAGTGGTGAATGTTGATCACCTGGTGCCCCTGCATGCCCGGACCACGGAATTGCACCAGGAAAGCGGGGCTCAGCACCTGCATGTACTTCGCGAGCACCACCAGCTCGATCCGGTGGTCGGCCAGCAGCTGCAGCTGCTCCTGCTCCGCAGCCTCCTTGTCCGCAGCCGTCACCGGCACATGGGCGTAGGCGGCACCGAAGCCCTCGGCCACCTCCCGCAGGTCGGGATGGTTCGACACCACCAGCGGCACGGCCATCGGCAGTTCGCCGGCGCGGGTGCGCCAGAGCAGATCCACCAGGCAGTGGTCCTGCTTGCTCACGAAGATCGCCACCCGTGGCAGCTCATCCGAGAAATGCACCTGGCCCTCCCCCCCCAGGCGCTCGGCCAGGGCCGTCACGGCCGGCGCAATCGCGCTGCGGGGCAGGCCGAAGCCATCCAGGGCCCACTCGATGCGGCTGAGGAAGAGGCCGGCACCCAGGTCGGTGTGGTGGTCGGCATGGCGAATGTTGCCGCCGTTGGCCGCCACCCAACCGGAAAGCTCGCTCACCAGGGCGGGGCGGTCCGGGCAGATCACCTGGAGGATTGCCGTGGCGGATCCGGCCTGGGGGGTTGACGGAGAGGGAGGCATCAATGACGGGCCCACATGACCTACATCAGATGCATGCGTAGCACCTCGCGGTTGGCTCGCCCCACCCGGTGACAGCCGTTGAATCCCCACAGCACACCAGCCACCTTGGCCTCATCGAGCACCCGCGACAGAGGGCGGCGGATCGCAGCCAGGGGCAGCGCAGCTTCTCGCACTGGATTGCAAGCGGCGACAAGCCCACGGCCCGGGGGCTGCAGCGTCGATAAAGTCAGCGCCAGAACCGCCGCCGCCGATCCCGATGGCCACGCTCCTGCCGGCATCCCACCGCCCCACCAGCCTGATTCAGCCCCTGCGCCGGCTGCTGATGCTGGCCCTGGCCGCCGTGCTCTGCTTCGGCCTCACCGCCTGCAGCGGCGCCCAGGCCAAGCCCCCCAGCCTCAGCGCCGATGACATCGCCGTGATCGAGCGCCAGGCCGAGGGCTTCCTGGCGGCCCGCAACCGCCTGCCCGAACTGGCCACCCTGGTGAACCAGCGCGACTGGACCTTCACCCGCAACCTGATCCACGGTCCGATGCAGGAGGTGAGCCGCCAGATGCTCTATATCAACCAGCGTCTGCTCCCGGCCGACCAACCCGAGGCCAACAAGCTCGCCATCCAGCTGAAGACGGCCCTGGCCCAGCTGGATGAGGCGGCCCGCCTGCAGGATGGAGACGGTCTGCGCAAGGCCTACATCGCCGTGGCCAGCGGCTTCGGCAAGTACGCCCAGATTCTGCCCCAGCAGGTGCAGGAAGATCTCAAGCAGATCTGATCCGGCCCCAGGCTCCAGACCAAACCCTGCCTCCCAGCCCGTGCTGGTCGTGGGCGGCGGCCTGGTGGGTCTGGCCGTGGCCTGGGAGCTGCTCAACCAGGGCCTGGCCGTTGAGCTGATCGATCCAGCCCTGGACCAGGCCAGCACCAGTGACCCAGCCAGCGGCAGCCTGGCAGCCCTGGGGGTGCTGATGGCCCAGGTGTTTCACCGCTCCAGCGGCCGCGGCTGGCGCCTGCGTCAGCAGAGCCAGCTGCTCTGGCAGCAGTGGCTGATCCGCCTGCGGGAGCGCGGCCACCGAGTGAACCGCCGCGATGGCCTGTTGCTGCTGGCCGCCACCCCTGAGGAGCTGGAGCACCAGCAACGCCTGGTGGCCCAGCGGCAGCGGCAGGGCATCGGCCTGCACAGCCGTGAGCTGCCCTGGCTGCGCGGGCTGCGGCCCTCCCTGCCCGCCGCCGCCCTCGGCGGTCTGCAGTCACCCAGCGATGGCCAGCTGGATCCCAGGGCCGTGCTGTCGGCCCTCTGGTGCGAAGCCCGGGCCGCCGGCCTGAGCACCTGCCGGGACACGGTCACGGCCCTGGAGCGCCGGGGCAGCGACTGGCAGGTGCACTGCCAGAGCGGCAGCAGCCGACAGGCCAGCTGGCTGGTGCTGAGCGCAGGCGTGGCCAGCGCAGGCCTGCTGGCCGGCCTGGGCCACCAGCTGCCGATGGAGCCGGTCCTCGGCCAGGCGCTGGAACTGGAGCTGGCCGAAACATCGGCGTGGGATCAGGGGGACCACCCCTGGCCGGGAGCGGTGGTGTGGCGCGGCATCAACCTGGTGCCACGGCCTGACCTGCCCGGGGGGGGTCGTTTCTGGCTGGGAGCCACCCTGGAGCCTGGGGATCAGCCCGGCGCCACCGCCCTGGCCCACCTGCGCAGCTGGGGAGCAGCAGAGCTCCCCTGGCTGGAGCGGGCCCAGGTGGTGCGCCAGTGGCAGGGCCTGCGCTGCCGACCCGTGGGCCGGCCAGCGCCCCTGCTGGAGCAGCTGGCACCGGGGCTGCTGCTGGTGAGCGGTCACTACCGCAACGGGGTGCTGCTGGCACCGGCCAGCGCCGCCTGGGCCCGCGACCAGATCCTGGCCGGCCGTTGAGCTCAGGCCCCGGCCCCAGCCGCCCCTGTCCACAAAAAAGCCCCCCATGACGGGGGGCTGGCGGCCATCGGAACCAGCCCGCAGGCCAGGCGTTCACTTGCTCTCGGTGAACTCGGCGTCGATCACGTCATCGCTGCTGCTGGAGCCGGCACCGCCCGCACCGTTGCCACCAGGGGCGGCGCCGGCTGCGGCCTCCGCACCGGCGGCCTGCTGGTACACGGCGGCACCAGCGGCGTAGAGGGCCTGCTGGAGAGTCTCCAGCTCACTCTTCATGGTGTCGAAGTCGTCCTTCTCCACCGCTTCCTTGAGCTTGGCAGCGGAGGCCTCCACCTTGGCCTTGTCCTCAGCACCCACCTTGTCGCCCAGTTCGCCCAGCTGCTTCTCGGCCTGATAGATCAGGGTTTCAGCCTGGTTCTTGGTGTCGATGCGCTCGCGCTTCTCCTTGTCGGCGGCGGCGTTGGCCTCGGCATCCTTCACCATCTTCTCCACCTCGTTCTCGCTGAGGGTGGAGGCACCGGTGATCGAGATGCTCTGCTCCTTGCCGCTGCCCTTGTCCTTGGCGGTCACGCTGAGGATGCCGTTGGCATCGATGTCGAAGGTCACCTCGATCTGGGGCACGCCGCGGGGGGCGGGGGGGATGCCGTCGAGGCGGAAGGTGCCGAGCGACTTGTTGTCGCTGGCCATCTCGCGCTCGCCCTGGAGCACGTGGATCTCCACGTTGGTCTGGCCGTCCACCGCCGTGGAGTAGGTCTCCGACTTCTTGGTGGGGATGGTGGTGTTGCGGGGAATCATCTTGGTCATCACCCCTCCCAGGGTCTCCACCCCCAGGGACAGCGGCGTGACGTCCAGCAGCAGGATGTCCTTCACCTCACCGGCGAGCACACCGCCCTGAATGGCAGCACCCACGGCCACCACCTCGTCGGGGTTCACGGTCTGGTTCGGGTCCTTGCCGGTGACGCGCTTCACCAGCTCCAGCACCGCCGGGATGCGGGTGGAGCCACCCACCATCACAATCTCATCGAGCTCGGAGGAGGAGAGCTTGGCGTCCTTGAGGGCCTGCTCCACCGGCACGCGGCAGCGGTCGATCAGCTTGCTGGCCAGCTCCTCGAACTTGGCGCGGGTGAGGGTGAGATCGAGGTGCTTGGGGCCCTCGGGGGTGGCCGTGATGAACGGCAGGTTGATCTCGCTCTGGGTGGCGCTGGAGAGTTCGATCTTGGCTTTCTCAGCAGCCTCGGTGAGGCGCTGCAGGGCCTGCTTGTCCTGGCGCAGGTCGATGCCTTCGTTGGCCTTGAAGGTGTCGGCCAGGTGATCCACGATCACCTTGTCGAAGTCATCACCGCCCAGGTGGGTGTCACCGGAGGTGGAGAGCACCTCGAACACGCCATCGCCCACCTCCAGCACCGACACGTCGAAGGTGCCGCCGCCCAGGTCGAACACCAGGATGCGCTCGTTGCTCTTCTTGTCGAGGCCGTAGGCCAGCGCGGCCGCGGTGGGCTCGTTGATGATGCGCAGCACCTCGAGGCCGGCGATCTTGCCGGCGTCCTTGGTGGCCTGGCGCTGGGAGTCGTTGAAGTAGGCGGGCACGGTGATCACCGCCTGGGTCACCGTTTCACCGAGGTACTTGCCAGCGTCTTCCGCCAGCTTGCGCAGCACCTGGGCGCTCACCTCCTCGGGGGCGAACTGCTTGCCCAGCACCGGGCACTTGACCTTCACATTGGCGCCGGCCTTCTCCACGCCATAGCTCACTTCCTTCGATTCCTCGTTCACCTCATCCACGCGGCGGCCGATGAAGCGCTTCACCGAATAGAAGGTGTTCTCCGGGTTCATCACCGCCTGGCGCTTGGCGATCTGACCCACCAGCTGGTCCTGGTTCTTGGTGTAGGCCACCACTGAAGGAGTGGTGCGGAACCCTTCGGCGTTGGCGATCACGGTGGGCTTGCCGCCCTCCATCACGGCCACGCAGCTGTTCGTGGTGCCGAGGTCAATCCCAACAACCTTGCCCATGGGTTCCGAACTCCTTACTCAGGATGAAATGTCTGTGGATGCATCCTCAACAGAGGGGCCGGTTCCAGGCGAGGTGTGGTTCCCGAACAGGGCCGAACACGGCTCTACGGTTCGCCCCAGCAGTCCGCCCCGAGCCATGGCCCAGCCCATTTCCGGCCACACCGCCCTGGTGGGGGTGCTGGGCGATCCGGTGCGCCATTCGCTCTCGCCGGCCATGCACAACGCCGCCCTGGCCGCCCTCGGCCTCGACTGGGTGTACCTGGCCCTGCCGGCGCCGGCCCGGGAACTCGACAGCGTGGTGCGGGGGCTGGCGGCGATGGACTGCCGTGGCCTGAACGTGACCCTGCCCCACAAGCAGGCCGTGGCGGCCCTGTGCCGGCAGCTCACCCCGCTGGCGGAGCGGCTGGGGGCGGTGAACACCCTTGTTCCCCACGGCGACGGCGGCTGGCTGGGCAGCAACACGGATGTGGAGGGCTTTGTGGCACCCCTGCGCCGGGACGGGCCAGCGGCCTGGGCGGGCGCCCGGGCGCTGGTGCTGGGCTGCGGCGGCAGTGCCCGGGCGGTGGTGGCCGGTCTGGTGGAGCTGGGGGTGGGCCGGATCGACGTGGCCGCCCGGCGTCCCGAGGCGCTGGAAGGCTTCTGCCGGAGCTGGGCCGGCTGGGCACCCCAGCTGCAGCCCCTGGCCTGGGACGACCTCGATGCCCAGCTCGCTCAGCTCGACCTGCTGGTGAACACCACCCCGCTGGGCATGGCCTCCAGCACCGACCCGGACGCCGCCGGGCGCTGCCCCCTCCGGCCCGGGCAGCTGGAGCACCTGCCGGCCGGTTGCACCGTCTACGACCTCATCTACACCCCCAGGCCCACCACCCTGCTGCGGGCGGCGGCCGAACGGGGCTGCCAGGCCATCGACGGGCTGGAAATGCTGGTGCAGCAGGGCGCCGCCGCCCTGAAGCTGTGGACCGGCCTCCCAGAGGTGCCCGTGGCCGCCATGCGCAGTGCCGCGCTGCGGGCCCTGGACAGCTGAGAGCAGGAGGGATGGCTGCGGGTTGGGGGCCAAACCTGGGCAGCGGCGCGCTCACTAGCCTGGTGGGGCAACCTCCCGCCGTCCGGCCCCGATGCAAGGCCCCCCGATCTGGCAGCGCCTGCTGGCCGCCCTCGCCTACCTGCTGCCCTGGAGCGACGCCCTGCCCTTCGGCCAGAGCCTGTTCGGCCTGTTTCCGGTGCTGCAATGGCTGAGCCTGCCCGCCTTTCCCGTGCTGTTGCTGCAGCAGGCGGTGCCCTTCGGCGGCTTCGTGTTGTTCCTGGTGCTGTTCCTGGCGGTGGTGCGCAACACCAAGGTGCCCTACCTGATCCGCTTCAACGTGCTGCAGGCCATCCTGGTGGACATCCTGCTGATCCTGATATCGCTGGCGTTCAGCGTGTTGCTGGCCCCGCTGGGCCTCGGCTTCGCCCTGCGCACCCTCAGCAACACGGTGTTCCTGGGGGCTCTGCTGCTGGTGGGCTTCGGCGTGGTGCAGAGCCTGCGGGGCCAGGAGGCCGAGGTGCCCAACCTCTCCCAGGCCGTGCGCATGCAGCTCTACTGAAACCCTGCTGCGATAGGTTGGCTGATCCGTCGCTGGTGGGCTGAGCAGCCCATTGGCCAACGCCCCACTTCCCGCCGCACCGCGGCTTTTTTCAGACAGGCGACCATGACGCAGCAGCCCTATTACGAAACCATGTACATCCTTCGTCCGGACATCCCGGAAGAAGAGGTGGAAACCCACGTGGCCAAGTACCGCGACATCGTGCTGGAGGCCGGTGGAGAGGTGCTCGACTGTCAGATGCGGGGCAAGCGTCGCCTGGCCTACACGATCGCCAAGCACCGGGAGGGCATCTACGTGCAACTCAGCCACAACGGCGATGGCCAGCAGGTGGCTCCCCTCGAGCGCGCCATGCGCCTCTCCGAGGACGTGATCCGCTACCTCACCGTCAAGCAGGACGGTCCGCTGCCCGCCCCCCGGGCCATTCCCACCGGCATGGCCGAACCCGCCGCTGCCGAACCGGCCACTGTCTGAGCCCCCTCTGCCCTCGGGTCCGATCTGATCTGAGCCACCCCTGAACAGACGCTGGGCTGGCGGCGAGCGTATGGTTGCTGCCACGCATCGGGGACGATCAACGATGGGCGGTCAGACGACCGAAACCCAGGAACCCTCACCTCCGCCCGATGCGGGAGGTGAGGGTGTTTTTTCTGCCCATCAGCAGCGCTGGCGGCAGCAGTCCCTGGAGCAGCAACTCGCCGCCACCCGCGAGGAGCTGGCCGCGATGAAACAGCTGATGGACGAGCTGCCGGGGATCTTTGAGCGTCGCTTCGCCCTGCGGATGGAGCCCCTGCTGGCCCACCGCGAGCGCCTGCTCAGCGAAACCCGGCAGCTGCGCCACGACCTCGTGCAACTGCAGGGTCAGTCAGCACCCCTGAACCTGCCCATGCTGCCTGCTGTGCCCCAACGGCAGCCCCGCCTGAGCAGGGCCCTGCGGCACGCCTTCGGCCTGCGCCGTTCGGCCTAGGCCTGCCGTTGGCGGTTGGCCCACAGCCGGGTGGGCAGGCCCCACACGTAGATGAAGCCCTCGGCGGCGCGGTGGTCGAACTGGTCGCCGGCGTCGTAGGTAGCCATGGTGGGCACGTAGAGGCTGTCGCTGGCGCTGCTGCGGCCCACCACCGTGGCGTTGCCCTTGTGCAGCTTCACCTTCACACTGCCGTTCACCGCGGTCTGGGTGCGCTCGATGAAGCCGTCGAGGGCATCCTTGAGCGGGCCGAACCACAGCCCCTGGTACACCAGGTCGGCCCACTGCTGCTCCAGCTGACGCTTGCTGCGCAGCACATCGGCCGCCAGGGTGAGACTCTCGAGTTCCTGGTGGGCCCTGATCAGCAGCAGCAGCCCCGGGGTCTCGTAGATCTCGCGGCTCTTGATGCCCACCACCCGGTTCTCGATCATGTCGAGGCGGCCGAAGCCGTGGCCGCCGGCCAGGGCATTGGCGCGGCGGATCAGGCTCACCGGATCGAGGCGCGCGCCATCGATGCTCACGGGGTTGCCGTTCTCGAAACCGATCTCCACCACCTGGGCCTGATCGGGAGCGGCCTCCACGCTCACGGTGAGGGCGTAGATCTCCTCGGGAGGCTCCACGTTGGGATCCTCCAGCGGACCGGCCTCGATCGAGCGGCCGAGCAGGTTGAGGTCGATCGAATAGGGGGATGTCCTGCTCACGGGCGAGGGGATGCCGCAACGCTCGCCGTAGGCGATGGTTTCCTCGCGGCTCATGCCCCACTCCCGCGCCGGGGTGAGCACCTTGAGATCGGGGGCCAGGGCGCCGATGGCCACATCAAAGCGCACCTGGTCGTTGCCCTTGCCGGTGCAGCCGTGGGCCACCGCATCGGCCCCCACCTCGCGGGCGATCTCCACCAGTCGGCGGGCGATCAGGGGCCGGGCCAGGGCGGTGGAGAGGGGATAGCGGCCCTCGTAGAGGGCGTTAGCCCGGATCGCCGGGAAGGCGAACTCGGTGATGAAGGGCTCGATCAGGTCGCCCACGATCGACTGGCTTGCTCCCGAATCCAGCGCCTTCTGGCGAATCGGCTCCAGCTCATCGCCCTGGCCCAGGTCGGCGGCGAAGGTGATCACCTCCTCCACGCCCCACTCCTGCATCAAGTAGGGGATGCAGACGCTGGTGTCCACCCCACCGGAATAGGCGAGAACAGCCCTCTTGGCCCGACCCATCAAGGCACTCCCCGTGCTCAGTCGCCTGATTCTCCCCTGTCGGGGTGGAGGGGCGTGGCGGCGAACAGCCAGCGCGCGGCCAGCGCCAGACCCATCAGCAGCGGCAGCCCCAGCACGAGCAGTCCCACCCAGGCACCCTCAGGTGTGAGCGGCTCGGGCAGGCGCCTGCCCGCGGTCACCAGGGCGGCGCTGAGGGCCAGGGCCAGGGCCCAGGCCGGCAAAACATCCCGCAGCCACCCCCAGGCGGGAGGCCTCGACCCGTTGAAGCTAGATTGGTTGATTGGCAAGGTTGATCACAGCCACGCTGATCACGACACCTCTGCAGCCTGACGGACGCCGCTACGCATGAGCAATCTCTCCACCACCAGCCTCGCGCGGCTGGATGGGGTGAATCCTTCCCTCACCCGCTACGACCGCCAGGAGCCCGCACCGGTGCTGCCCCTGCGCGATGAGCCCGACCTGCTCAGCTGGCTCGAGACCAGCGGCCGCCTGGTGGCCGACGAGGAAAACGCCGCCACCGACGTGAGCACCGTGGAGGAGGAGGAGCTCTCTGCGCTGATGGGCGAGAAGGAGGAATACACCCAGGCCGACGAGCCCCAGGAGGAGAACTGGGAGGACTGAGCGGCGAGGACTGAGTCGCGACGGGGCCCTTCCCCCGCATCGGGGAGACTGGGGGCGCTTCGGACCTCGCCCCCCAGACCCTGCTGGTGACCTCCCCCTCCCTTTCCCCCCGCCTGGCGGCGGCGCTGCTCAGCGGGCTGTTGCTGGCCGCCTGCCTGTTCAGCGATCTGTCCGTGGCCAATTCGATGCTCACGCTGCCGCTGCTGGTGGCGGGGCTGGTGAGCTGGGCCGTGACCGCCTGGGGAGTGCCCCGCCTGCGCCAGCTCAAGCTGGGCCAGGTGATCCGCGAAGAGGGCCCCCAGGCGCACCACAGCAAGGCTGGCACCCCCACGATGGGCGGCCTGCTGGTGGTGCCGGTGGGGGTGATCGTGGGCGGCCTGATCAGCCCGGCCGACCCGCGCCTGCTGGCGGTGGCCGCCGTGACCCTGGCCTACATGGCCGTGGGGGCGGTGGACGACTGGCGCAGCCTCACCCGCCGCACCAACACCGGCCTCACCCCCCGCGGCAAGCTGCTGCTCCAGGGCGGTGCGGCCCTGCTGTTCCTGATCTGGGCCGCCCTGGGCCAGTGGCTGGGCGGCGGAGCCAATCCCGGCGATGTGGCCCTGCCCCTGGGCTGGATCCTGCCCCTCGGCCTGCTGATCTGGCCTCTGGGGCTGTTCGTGTTTCTGGCCGAGAGCAACGCCACCAACCTCACCGATGGCCTCGATGGCCTGGCGGCCGGCTGCAGCGCCGTGGTGTTCACCGGCATGGGCCTGCAGCTGATGCTGCGCGGCAACGGCGGCGACCCGGCCATGGCGGCCTTCTGCGCCGCCATGGCCGGCTGCTGGCTGGGATTCCTCGCCCACAACCGCCATCCAGCTCGCCTGTTCATGGGCGACACGGGCTCCCTGGCGATGGGGGCCGGCCTCAGTGCGGTGGCCCTGCTCTCCAACAGCCTCTGGCCCCTGCTGTTGATGGGCGGGGTGTTCCTGGCCGAGTCGCTGTCGGTGATCCTGCAGGTGTGGGTGTTCAAGGCCACCAAGAACCCGGCCACCGGCCAGGGCCGCCGCCTGTTCCGCATGGCGCCCCTGCACCACCACTTCGAGCTCGGCGGCCTGCCGGAACAGCAGGTGGTGCTGCGCTTCTGGGGCGCGAGCCTGGTGCTGGTGCTGCTTGGCCTGGTGCTGCTGCCCTGAGGCCTGCGAACCTCGGATCACCCCCGTCCCGCAACCGGAGTCCCATCGATGGCCTACTTCACCTGGAGGGAAACCGGTCTCACCGCCGACTGCGCCAGCCTGGAGGCCATGGCCGCCCGCTTCGAGGAGGCAGCCTCCCTGATGCGGCGGATGGCGGATGAGGGCTTCCGCTTGGAACGCGCCAGCGAGGGCCAGCGGATCACCCACCCCGATCCGGCCGTGTTCGAGGCCTACGGCTTCGTGAGCGAGGAGCCCCCCGAGCGCCAGCTCACCCTGCTGCAGGACCGTGAGGCCAGCCGCTGAAGCAGGTCCAGCCCCCGGTCCCCCGATCAGCGGCTGCGCAGGTAGCCCACCAGCCACACCAGCACGAAGGCCAGGGAGGAGAGGCCCAGGTAGATCAGCACGCCGTTCTGGAGGGTGACGATGTCCAGACCGAACGGCAGTCCGGCGGCGGCGTCGCCGGCCGTGCTCAGGGCCAGAGGTCCATCCAGGCCGAGCTGTGCCAGACCAGAGCAGGTCAGACCAGGCCAGGCCAGACCAAATCCCGCCATGCCAAGAGCTGCCATTGTGCCCAGCCGCTGCTGCCGCCCTCTCTAGCAGCCCCACCGGCCTGGGGCAGGATCAGCAGAGCCCGGCGCCACCGCCATGACCTGCCCCTTCCCGCCAACCCTGATGCTGCTGGGCAGCGGCGAGCTGGGCAAGGAGGTGGCCATCGCCGCCCAGCGGCTGGGCTGCCGGGTGATCGCCGTGGATCGCTACCCCGGCGCCCCGGCCATGCAGGTGGCGGATCTGGCTGAGGTTGTGGCGATGGGCGACGCCGGGGCCTTGAAGGCCGTGGTGCGGCGGCACCGGCCGAACCTGGTGATCCCGGAGATCGAGGCCCTGGCGGTGGATGCCCTGGCCGAACTGGAAGCCGAGGGCATCACCGTGATCCCCACCGCCCGGGCCACGGCGGTGACCATGAACCGCGACCGCGTCCGCGATCTGGCCGCCGGGGAGCTGGGCCTGCGCACCGCCCGCTTCGCCTACGCCGGGAGCTCCGCGGAGCTGGCAACCGCCGCCGCGCCCCTGGGCTGGCCCGTGGTGGTGAAGCCGGTGATGAGCTCCTCCGGCAAGGGCCAGAGCGTGGTGCAGGGCCCCGAGGGCATCGCCGCCGCCTGGGAGCGGGCGCTGGCCGGGGCGCGGGGAGAGGGCGCCCGGGTGATCGTGGAGGAGTTCCTGCCGTTTCAGCTGGAGATCACCCTGCTCACCGTGAAGCAGTGGCAGGGGCCCACCCTGTTCTGTCCGCCGATCGGTCACCTGCAGGAGCGGGGCGACTACCAGTGCAGCTGGCAGCCCGCGGCGATCAGCTCCACCCAGCTGGCCGCCGCCCAGGCCATGGCCCGGGCCGTCACCGACAACCTGGGCGGTGCCGGCCTGTTCGGCGTGGAGTTCTTCCTCTGCGGCCCTGCCGGCCAGGAGCAAGTGGTGTTCTCCGAGCTCTCACCCAGGCCCCACGACACCGGCCTGGTGACCCTGGCCGGCCAGAACCTGAGCGAATTCGAGCTGCACCTGCGGGCGGTGCTGGGGCTGCCGATCCCGGAGATCCGCAGCCTCGGCTACGCCGCAAGCCGGGTGATCCTGGCGGAGAGGGCCGGAGCTCCGGTGCGCTACAGCGGCGTGGCCGAGGCGCTGCTGGAGCCGGACACCCAGGTGTTGCTGTTCGGCAAACCGGAAGCCCTGCCCCAGCGCCGCATGGGCGTGGCCCTGGGCCGCGGCGGCAGCGAGGCGGAGGCCCGCGCCCGGGCCGACCGGGCTGCTGGCCAGGTGCGGGTACTGGCTGACTGACCCCTGGTGCGGCCTGGCCAGCACCCTTATGGTGCCGCCAGCAGGACGCGCCATGAGCCAGGCCCAAGAGGAGCCCCGTTTTCCCCTACGTCGCAGCGGTCGCCCGGCCCGCAACCGGCCGCGGATGGTTGGCGGTGCCACGGCAAGTCGGGAGAGTGACAGCCCGCCAACCGTGGCCGGCAGGGATCCCAGGCGTGGAGCGAAGGCCGCATCAACTCCGCGCCGGCGACCTGCTCATCTGCTCACCTTTGTGCTGGGGCTGGGCGTGGGCTACGGCCTCTCCGGGTCCATGCCCACCCTGCTGAATGGGGCGATGGCCGCCCTGCGCCAGGGCCCGGGGCTGATCGCCGAGCTGGCTTCACCGCTGGCGGGAATCGGCAGCAAACCGATTCTGGTGATGGGCGTGGATGAGGTGGGCGACAACACCGATGTGCTCTTCACCGTGGCGGTGAAAAACGGTGCCACCACGGTGCTCCAGGTGCCCCGCGACACCTTCATTGAGTCGGAGCGCTTCGGGGTGCTCAAGGCCAATGCCCTCTACGCCTTCGGGGGCATGGAGGCCACCAAACGGGAACTGGGTGATCTGCTCCAGACCCCGATCGAACGGCACCTGAAGGTGAACCTGCGGGCCGTGGAGCGGGTGGCCGAGGCCCTCGGCGGCATTGAGGTGGATGTGCCCAAGCGCATGTACTACGTGGATTCCCGCCAGGATCTCTACATCGATCTCTATCCCGGCCGCCAGCTGCTCAAGGGCCAGGAGCTGATCGGCTACCTGCGCTTCCGTAACGACGAAATGGGGGACATCGGCCGGATGGAACGCCAGCGAGAGGTGTTCCAGAAGGTGTTCAGCAAGCTCATCCAGCCCACCACCCTCTCCCGCCTGCCGGAGTTGCTGCAGATTGCCGGCGAGGACATCGACACCGATCTCACGCCGGTGGAATTCGGCCAGCTGCTGGCGGCGATGACCCGCACCGATCTCAGCACCAGCCAGCTGCCCGGCCGGCTGTTCTGGCATGAGGACCTCAGCTACTGGATGCCCGACAGCAACAGCCACTACCCCAATGAGCCGGTGGCTGAGGGCGCCGACGAGAACGGCGACCAGAGCCGGGCCTACTGAACGGCCTGCTGGGCAGCGGAGGGTCTGGGCCCGATGGGGCGACGCAGAAAGCGGTGGTGATCGAGACCATCCAGCAGGCCCCAGGCCTGGGGCCTGCTCGAGAAGAACACCCGCCGGTGATGGCGCAGGCCTTCAAGCACAGGGTCGTGATCCTGGGGAACGACCCCGAGGGAGAGTCCCCGCAGGAGCTCGCCATCCCCCTGCTGGCTGGCTTCCACCAGAATCGCCTCGATCGGCAGCTGCCAGCGCAGGGCCATGTAGCGCAGCGCCTCGGTCTTGGACGCCGTGAGCGGCAGCACGTCCAGGTAGTGGTGTTGAAAGAGGTGGGGGCGGGCCATCAGGCGATGGCTGCGCAGGGTCTGCCGCACCACGGGCAGGATGCCCTGATCGGGCTCGGTGAGCACGTAGCTCACCTTGAACGGACCCTGATCGCCCTCTGGCTGGAGCTGGAGCCGCGGCTCCAGCTCGGCCATCGCCGCCTGCACCGCGGCCCGGTCCCAGTGGCTGCCGATCTGGCCCTGCCAATGCCGGTCGGTCAGGTTCCCCTCGGCCGTGCTCGTGTGGATCTGCGTGCCGGCCTGGGTGATCCACAGACAGGGATCGGGAAGATGCAGCTCGCCATAGCGGTAGCGGGCGGCCTTGAAGCTTCGGCCGGTGACCACACCGATCGCCAGATCGGGATCGGCACCGAGCCGGCGACGCAGCTCGGCAAGACTGGGGGGATCGGGGGCCGCCAGGCTGGCATCGAGATCGAGCACAAGCAAGCGCTCGGGGGCCGGCACCCGTGCGCTGGGGGTTGGAAAGCCGAGGGGATCGCCGCCATTGCGGAACCAGAGGGCCGGGCGCTGGCGAGCGGCCTCAACACAGCCCTGCCGGGCCGCCCCCAGATAGTGGGACACATGGGCGTCCCAGCTGTAGTGACGGCTCACCGCCTCGATGCCGTTGTCGCGCCAGCGGCGCCACTGGGCTGGCTGGGCCAGAGCCTCCTCGATGGCCGTCTGGAGGGCATCCAGATCGGATACGTCCACCAGGGCCCCGTTGTGGCATCGGGCCAGGATGTCCCGCGGCCCGCCGTCGTCGGTGGCCACCACCGGCAGCCCGCAGGCGGCTGCCTCCAGCAGGGTGAGCCCGAACGGTTCGGTGAGGGCAGGATTGACGAACAGCCCCCCCAGCCTGGAGGCCCAGCGGTAGATCTCAGGGATCTGCTGGCGCCGGTGCTGCTTGGGATAGGCGATGTTGCCGTAGAGATCAAAGCGGTCGACAAGTTCGAACACCTGCTGGAACACGTCCCGCTGGGCCTTGTCGAGCTGGCGCGGATCCTCCCGGCAACCGAGCACCAGCACGAGGTTGTGGTTCTGGCGCAGGTTCTCGGAACGGCCGAACACCTCCACCAGGGCGGGGATGTTCTTGCGCTGATCGGCGCGGCAGATGGCCAGCACCGGCGGCTTGGTGGGGTCACGCAGGAACGGCGCCATCAGCTGGGCGATCGCCCCTTCCTCCGCACCGGCCTGGGGCGGGTGGAACTGGCGGCTGTCCACGCCGGGGGGAATCACCTGGGCGAGGTCAGGCCGGAAGCGGCCGTATCGGCTGTACTGGCGGTCACGCTCCTGGGCCGTGCTGGTCACCACCAGATGGGCATGGGCCAGGGCCAGCTCCTCGGCATCGATGCGCTGGGCCATGGCGTACTGCTGCTCGATCTGCCCGACCTCCAGGCCTGCGGCCATCAGCCGCCGGCGCTTTTCCCTGCCCAGGGAATGGCCCGTGAACACCAGGGGGATGCCCAGCCGCCGGCGCAGAAGGGTTCCCACGTAACCGGCGTCGGCGTAGTGGGCATGGATCCAGTCGGGCAGCCGGGATTGGGCCAGCAGCCGTTCGCAGAGCGCGTCAGCCAGCTCCTCGAGATGGGGCCAGAGCAGCTCCTTGCGCAGGTAGCGGGGCGGACCGAAGGGAATGCGCTCGATCGAGGCGCCGGAGGTGATCGGCTCGCTCGCGCGGGCGTAGTCGGGGGCGACCCGGCGGTCACGGATCAGACGGGTGACCACCTCCACCCGATCCACCTCAGGACGGGCAGCCAGGGCCCGGGCCAGTTCGAGCACGTAGGTGGTCTGGCCGCCGGTGTCCGCATCGCGGCCCAGTTCGAGGTCACGGGATCGCAACAGCCCGTGCAGGTGCAGGTGGAGAACGTAGAGACCAGCTTTGGCGGGCACGGATCGCTCCTGAAACGTCAACAGCGCAGGCGGTTGTGTTCAGACTTAGCGGCAAATGCTGATCTCAGCAGCGAGTCCAGCCTCGGGATGTCCGAACCTGTGCCCGCTCCTGACGGCCAGAGCGCCTGTTGTCAAGAGGTTTTCCAGCAAACCTGCCGGGATCAGACCACAGCCTCTCTGTTCACGAATACCCACATTCAGGGCACGAGCACCAGGGGAATCCGGTCGTTCCCCCACCCTGATGCGGGCAGCAGCGGCTTGGCCTGCGGGCCGGGTGCCACCTGCGGGCCAGCTGCGAAGGCAGCATCGGTCCACACCAGCAGCAGGGCCCGCAGGGGACCACCATCGCCTTCGGCGGGAGCCCTCAGATTGAAGTGGTCACCCCCATCCGCCAGCACCAGCTGATGGCCCAGTCCCAGAGCCCGGCGCCCAGGCACCAGGGCCTCGGGATCCGGGCTCACCACCCAGTCCTTGCTGCCGGTCACCAGCAGGGCCCGGGCGCGCATGTTCTGGGCTGAGCCGTAATCGAACAGCAGGCTCAGGGGCGGACTCACCGCCACCACCGCCCGCACCCGGCCATCGGCCAGTCCGGCGCGATCGGCGGCCGTGAGGAAGCTGCACTGCAGCACCCAGCTCAGATTGCGATCTGGATCGCTGAGATTGCGGCAGCGCTTCTGCAACAGGTTGGAGCTGGGCTGAACGCCGGCCACCTGCAGTGCCGTGGTGGCCCCCCAGGAATGGCCGATCATCACCACCTCGGAAACGCCCAGGCCATCGATCGTGGCCGATACATCAAGGGGGCGGAGGCGCAGCTCATCGGGACTGGGGGGCGGCACCTTGCCGGAGAGCATCGCCTCCTGCTGGCTGCTGTCGCTGCCGGGATGGCGTGGCAGCACCACCCGGTAGCCATGGCTGGCCAGGTGGCGCGCCCAGCCTTCAAAACTCTCCGGACTGTCCCAGAGCCCGTGGGAAATCAGCACCACCCGCCCCCGGCCGTCGCGTTCGGGTTCGATCACCACCACATCCAGCGGGGCGCCCCGGTGGCGTGCCGGCACCTGGATCTCACTGCGGCGCACGGGCAGAGGGCCAGGGCGTTGGGCCGCTGGAGCCAAAGCGGCCGCGGGCACTGTGGCGATCACGGCTTCGGCCTGCCGGCGCTGGGCCACCATCCGCTGCAAAGCACCGACGGCATGGGGCAGGTCCACCGTGACCGAGTCCCCGGGCAGGGCCCGCAGGAAAGCGAGCAGGGTGAGATCGCCGGAAGCACTGGCCCGCTCCAGCGCCAGGGTGAGATCGCTGCCGCTGAGATCCTTGGGCATCCCATTCATCCGGCCCAGGGTGGTGGCCGCCAGAAGCACCTGCTCCAGCAGCGGTGTGCCCACCACCTGGCCGAGCACGTTTTTGGTCTGCACCGGCAGGGGCGTGTTGAGCACCCGCTCCAGTTGCCGGCCTAGGGCGCCATTGCTGGCCCGGTTGAGTTCGGCCAGATCGCTGTCACCCCGCCAGAGCGCCTCGGGATCCTCCAGTTCCCGCAGGCTCACCGTGAAACTCACCTCCAGCAGGGGAAGCTGCAGTTCAACCCGGTCGATCGCACGGGCAGGGGAGGAGCCCAGCAGCAGGGGAAGGGCAAGGAGACCGGAACACAGGCGGCGCAACATGTGGAGAGCTGGGGCCGGATCGAATCAGAATGGCGCATCACCAGGATTTCGGCACGGTTGCAGACGATCGGCCAAGGGAAGCCCATCAACCGCGGTTTCACGCGCAGTTTTTGACCTGAGGCGCGAGATGAGCGCAGGCCCTGCTCGGTGACTAACTCACGCTGTAACCCCGGCCCTCCATACAGGCTGTGACGGCGCGGTTGAACATCTGGCGGCGATAGTTGAGCAGTTGCTGTTGTTCCGCCTCGCGTATCTGCTGCTGCCGGGCCCAGTCATTCGAAACCTGCTGCTGGGCTCGGCGCTGATCGCCCACGCGGGCCGTGCCCAGGATGGCTCCCCCGGCAGCTCCCGCCAGAGCACCCCGGCCGGTGTTGCCGGCGATCGCGCCAGCCGCCGTACCCACCACAGCCCCTCTAGCAGTGCTGCGGACGACTCCCGGTCCCTGCACTGGCACCTCGGCCGGCTGGGGGCCCGCAGCCGGGCTGCCCTGGACTGGAGCCGTGGGATCGAATCCGGTCTGCTCGATGGCCCACAGCCGGCACTCCAGGTTGTCGCGGCGCTGCTGATCCGCACTCTGGCCACCTGAGGGATAGATGAACAGATCCTGGGCATCAGCGGCCTGGCCGGCCCCCATCCCAGCGCTGAGCACAACAGCAGCGAAGGTTGTGGTCCAACCCCCCCGGGCGGGGCAGCCACGATCCCCATCCTTCAGAGAGCCAGGCTTGATGGAGAGCTTGGGCATCAGAGGGGAGATCAACTCCGGCCCAGGGTATGGGTGAACCGGGGCGCTGTCTCCCATCGAGGGGTTGCCGGCAAACCAGCAGGGGGCTCGGCAGCTGGCCTCAGCAGCTGCCGAACAGAGCCAACTCCAGATCCTGAAAACAACGCAGGGTTTCCTCACTGTCCAGACCGCTCACGGCAATGGCCACGGTCTGGCGGGGAGGATTGCAGTTCACGGTCAGCGACACGGGCAGGGTGCTGTGATCAACGTGGTAGTTGGCATGACGACCGCCATCGCCGTAGTTGGTTTCGGGATGGCGATTGAATCCCTGATCCCGGCTCAGTTCGGTGATCCCGATCAGGGAGCTCACCAGATCCGCTGTGGTGTGAATCGCCGCGGTGTACACCACCGGAGCCGGCTCGGGCTCGCTCACCGGCTCCAGCACCAGGCTGCTGGCGAAGGCCCGCACAAGGGTTCCCAGGCCCGGGCGCGCCTCAGGCTGTTCGGGGCTGGCGGGGTGGTCGGGGCTGGCGGGGTGGTCGGGGCTGGCGGGGTGGTCGGGGCTGGCGGGGTGGTCGGGGCTGGCGGGGTGGTCGGGGCTGGCGGGGTGTGATGAGGCGGCAGGCATGGACAGCATGGAAGCGCCGGAAATCTCGCGTTGATGGGTGAGATTAAGGCGATTTCACCATGGCTGGTGTGTCGGTTGAAACCCTCCCACCATCCTTGGTGTCAACGCCGCCCTTGCCGGCTCAGGCTGCTGAGGCCAGGGGCGGGTGCTGGGCCAGCACCTGGCCGAGATAACGCCCCGTGTGGCTGCTGGGATGGGCCGCCACCTCCTCCGGCGTGCCGCACACCACGATCTGGCCGCCCCTGTCACCGCCTTCAGGGCCGAGATCCACGATCCAGTCCGAGCAGCGGATCACATCGAGATTGTGCTCGATCACCAGGATGGAGTTTCCCTTGTCCACCAGCCGCTGCATCACATCCATCAGCTTGTGCACATCAAAGAAGCTGAGGCCGGTGGTGGGCTCGTCAATCAGATAGAGGGTCTTGCCAGTGGCGCGGCGAGAGAGCTCGGTGGCCAGTTTCACGCGCTGGGCCTCCCCGCCGGAGAGGGTGGGCGCCGGCTGGCCCAGCTTCACGTAGCCCAGGCCCACATCCACCAGGGTGCGCAGGCGATCGGCCGCCTGGGGAATGGCGGAGAACACCTCAGCGGCCTGCTCCACCGTCATCTCCAGCACATCGGCGATGGTGTGGCCCCTGTACTTCACCTGCAGGGTCTCTCGGTTGTAGCGGGCGCCTTTGCACACGTCACACTGCACATACACATCGGGCAGGAAGTTCATCTCGATCACGTTCACGCCCTGGCCGCCGCAGGCCTCACAACGGCCCCCCTTGACGTTGAAGCTGAACTGGCCCACCTGGTAGCCGCGGGCCTTGGCCTCAACCGTGGCGGCGAACACCTGGCGGATCGGGTCGAAGGCGCCGGTGTACGTCGCGGGGTTGGAGCGGGGCGTGCGGCCGATCGGGGATTGGTCGATCACGATCACCTTGTCGATCGCCTTGATCCCGCGCAGCTCCTCCAGCCCAGCGGGGAAGGGCACCTTCAGGCCCAGCTGGTGCTCCAGGGCGGGGTGGAGCAGCTCATTCACCAGGGTGCTCTTGCCGCTGCCGCTCACGCCGGTCACGCACACCAGCCGGCCCAGCGGAATCTCCACGTTGAAACCGGAGAGGTTGTTGCGCTGGCAGTTCACCAGGGTGAGCTTGCGCGAACCGCTGCTGCGCCGCTCGGCCGGGGTGGGGATGGTGCGGCGGCCGCTGAGATAGGCACCGGTGAGGGAGTCTTCCGCCGAGAGCAGCGCCTCGAGATCGCCTTCGGCGACGATGTGGCCTCCGTGCACGCCGGCTCCGGGGCCGATGTCCACGATGTGGTCGGCGGCGCGAATCGTGTCTTCGTCGTGCTCCACCACGATCAGGGTGTTGCCCAGGTCGCGCAGTTTGATCAGGGTGTTGAGCAGGCGGTCGTTGTCGCGCTGGTGCAGACCGATGCTGGGTTCGTCCAGCACGTAGAGCACGCCCGTGAGGCCTGCGCCGATCTGGGTGGCCAGACGAATGCGCTGGGCCTCCCCACCGCTCAGCGTCATCGCCGGACGATCCAGGCTGAGGTAATCGAGCCCCACATCCAGGAGGAAGCGCAGGCGCATGCGGATCTCCCGCAGCACCAGCTCACCGATCTGGATCTGGCGGGCACTGAGCAGGGGTTCGGCCCCCTCGCTGTCGCCCACCCCCATCAGCTGCTCGATCCGCCGCAGGCTCTCGCCCACGCTGCTGCTGGTGAGCTCGTGGATCCGGTAGGGCCCCACCCGCACCGCAAGCGCTTCGGGCTTGAGCCGCAGCCCCTGGCAGCTGGCGCAGGGCACCAGCTCCAGATACTTCTCCAGCTTCTGGCGCACCGATTCACCACTGGCGTCCCGCAGCTGGCGCTCCAGGATCGGCAGGATCCCCTCAAACGGCCGCACGTAGGTCTGGGATTTGCGGTAGCGGCTGTCGGCCTGGATGGCGATCGGTTCGCGCGAGCCGTTGAGCAGCACGTCCTGCTGCTCGGCCGTGAGCTGATTCCAGGGGGTCTTGATCTCGAAGCCGAAGGCCTCGCCCACTGAATAGAGCAGGGAGAAGTAATAGGAGTTGTCCTTCTCCGCCCAGGGAGCCACCGCCGCATACACCGGCAGGCTGGGATCGGGGATCACCCGCTCCTCGGTGAACCTGCGCAGGTGGCCGATGCCGTGGCAGTCGGCGCAGGCGCCATAGGGGCTGTTGAAGGAGAACAACCGCGGCGAGAGCTCCTCCATCACGGCGCCATGCACCGGGCAGGCGAAGTTCTCGGAATACAGACGCTCCTGTTCCACGCCGTCGGGCAGGTCCTCGTCGGCCTTGGGCACCACTTCCACCAGAGCCAGGCCGTCACCGCGCTTGAGGGCCGTGCGCAGCGAATCGGTGAGCCGCTCCTGGATGCCCTCGCGCGCCACCAGGCGATCCACCACCACCTCGATGTGGTGGGCGTGATTCTTGTCGAGCTCGATGTTGTCGGCCAGCTCGCGCACTTCGCCATTGATCCGCACCCGGGCGAAGCCCTCGGCCACCAGGCCGCTGAGCATCTTCACGTGGGTGCCCTTCTTGCCGCGCACCACCGGCGCCAGCAGCTGGTAGCGGGTGCCCTGCGGCAGCTGCAGGATCTGGTCCACCATCTCATCGATGGACTGGGGCCGGATCGAGCGGTCGCAGTCCGGGCAGTGGGGTTCACCGGCGCGGCCGAACAGCAGACGCAGGTAGTCCTGGATCTCGGTGACCGTGCCGACCGTGGAGCGGGGGTTGTGGCTGGTGGATTTCTGGTCGATCGAAATCGCCGGAGACAGCCCCTCGATCGCATCCACGTCGGGCTTGTCCACCTGGCCGAGAAATTGGCGGGCGTAGGCCGAGAGACTCTCGACGTAGCGGCGCTGGCCCTCGGCAAAGATCGTGTCGAAGGCCAGCGAGCTCTTGCCACTGCCGCTCACGCCGGTGAACACCACCATCCGGTTGCGCGGGATGGTGACGTCGATGTTCTTGAGGTTGTGCTGGCGGGCGCCCCGCACCCGGATCACGTCCTCCAGCGAGCCGCCGCTCAGCTGCCGGCTGCCATCGCCCAGCTGGGCCTGGCGCTGGGCCGCCTTCTCATGCAGGGTGAGCGCTGGCGTGGCCTTGCTGCTCTTGGCGCGGGGCATCCGGCCGGCTCAGGAACGGCTGATTCTATGGGCGGCCCAGCCTGCACAGCCGGCCACCACTGCAGCAGAGCAGAAACTCGAACCCATTCAGACCAGGCGCTTGCCCAAGCCCCAGTAGCCCGTGATGTAAACACAGCACAGCAGGAGATTGCGGGCCAGATTGCGCACCAGTGCGAACCGTGCCTGAGTGCCTCGCTGACTCACGCCCAGGTTGGCCTGCTGCCGCTGGATCCGGATCCGCTCAAGCATTGCCTGGCGTTGCTGCTCTCGATCACGAATGATCTGCCGGGATGAAGACAGGCCTGCCACAACGAACTGCTTCCAGGTCTCATCCACCATGGCCTGCGGGGCCTGACGCAGAGCCTGCTCCGCTGTGGTGAGTTTGTCGCTCAGCTGCCGACTTTCGAACATTCGCTGCTGATCAATCAGGTTAAGACTGCCGATGAACAAAGGCAACTGCCAGATGGCAAGAAGAAGCAGGCTGCCAATCCCGATTCGAATCAGGCGACGCGCTGACTCTCTCTGGCGGAGCAGACGCTTGGCAGCAACGGGATCACGCCTTGAATCAACACCGGATTCAAGAAAACAGGCTGTACGCAGCAAAGTGACACCCAGAAGGGGCAACACACCTGCATCGAGAATGCGATTGGAAATCTGATGACCCCAGATCGACGAACGGATATTGACCGGAAATAACGAGGCTGCTAAAACTATAAGAAAAGCAAGAATGATGGAACGACCACACACACGAGCCATGAAGGGCACATGGGGATCAACGACCTGGCTCTGCATCGTGGAATGGGCAGAAGACAACAGCTTGGAGCCCAATTGGGTAATCGCTGGAAGAGGAATTCACCTCTTACTTCGTGACAAATGGATCCTATGGGTGATTTCGAGATCAATCGATCTAATACAGATGCAGCACCAAGACAGCGAATCTTCCTCACGCTCGCTGCAATGGCCAGACGCGCTGGAGATTGGCGGGTGCTCAGCTGTGCTGTTCCAGCAGGCTGGCGGCGTAGCTGCGGGCCTCATGGTGGTCCCCTCCGGCCAACTGGGCCAGTTCGCTCTGGCGGGCCTGAGTGTCCCGCAGCTGGGACACTCGCGTGTGGGTGAGGCCCTCCACCACCTCCTTGCTCACCAGGAAATGGTGATCGGCGGCGGCGGCCACCAGGGGCTGGTGGGTCACGCAGAACACCTGGCGCTGCTCGGCCAGCCGGCGCAGCAGGGCGGCCATGGCACCGCTGACGCGGCCACTCACGCCGCTGTCGATCTCATCGAACAGCAGGGTCACATGCTGATCCGCCGCAGCCAGACAGGTTTTCAGGGCCAGCAGAAAGCGGCTCATCTCACCGCCCGAGGCCACCTCTGCGAGGGGGGCGAGGGGCTGGCCGGGGTTGGCTGAAAACAGGAACTGCACCGCGTCGGCCCCCTCTTCCCCAGGGCTGGCGGGTTCAATCGCCACGGCAAAGCGCACGTTGGCCAGGCCCATCGGGCGCAGGGCCGCCATCAGCTGCAACTCCAGCTGACGGGCCGCAGCCCGGCGGGCCTCGCTCAGGGCTGTATTGACCTGATCGCGCTGACCACGGGCAGCGCTCTCCGCCAGCTCCAACGCCTCCAGGCTGGCTCTGCCCCCACCGGGCGCCAGCTGCAGGCGCAACTGGTCGCGCCAGGCGATCAGCTCGGCGAGGTCCTTGCCATGGCGGCGCTCGAGGGCCTTGAGCTGGGCCATCCGCTCCTGCAGCTTGGCCAGGCTGGCCGGATCACTCTCCAGGGCGGCGCCGTAGCGGTCGAGATCGCGGGCGAGATCCTGGAGGAGAACCACACCATCGCTGCAGCGCCCGGTGAGCTCGGCCAGGCCGGGATCGAGCTGCCGCATCTGGGTGAGCTCCGCCTCGCAGGCCGCCAGGTGATCGAGGACCGAGGGGGCCTCCTCGGCCCCCTCCTGCAGCCGAGCCAGCAGCAGCATCACCCCCTCCTGCAGGCGCACGCCATGGGCCAGGCGGTTCTCCTCGGCCTGCAGCCGCTCGCGCTCGGCGGGATCCTCCAGGCCTACGGCCTCCAGGTCGGCCAGCTGCTGCTCCTGCCGCCCCCGCTCCTGCTGCAACGCCTCCCAGCCAGCCCGGGCAGCCGCCAGGTCGGCTGCCGCCAGCTTCCAGGCGCGATGGGCCGCCGCCACGGCAGGCAGCTGCCGCTGGATCGGCTCGCCGGCAAAGCGGTCCAGCCAACGCCGCTGCTGGCCAGGGCGCGCCAGCTGCTGGGTCTGGCCCTGCACGGTGAGATCGAGCAGCAGCGGCCGCAGCTCCTGGATCTGGCCGCGGTTCACGGACACCCCATTGAGCCGGTGGCGGCTGGAGAGGCGGCCCTCACTGAGGCGCCACTCGCGGCTGAGCAGGATCTCGTCCTCCTCCGCCTCCAGCTGCTGCTGGGCCAGCCAGTGGACCAGGGGAGGGGTGAGACTGAAGCTGGCCTCGATCAGGCCGCGGCCACTGCCCTGGCGCAGCAGCCTGGGCCCACCGCCGCCCAGCAGGGCATCGAGGGCATCGAGCAGGATCGACTTGCCGGCACCGGTTTCCCCGGTGAGCACCGTGAATCCGCCGCTGAAATCGAGCTGCAACCGCTCAATCAGGGCAATGTTCTCCAGGCGCAGTCCTGTGAGCACGAACGCCGAGGGCAGGGAACAGGTGTTCGCCCCGACCGTAGCGGCCCTGCCTTTCCTTTAGAAGGGGGGACGCAAAGGAGCCATCCGGCCGGCTGGCATGGACCAGAACATGGACCAGAGCATGGAGAAAGGGCCGACCAGCACCAGCGACTTCCTGGAAGCTGCCGGGCTGCTGGAGTACGACCCGGCCGCCATCACCCGCATCTACGCCGGCCACCCCCAGCGGCTGCTGCGGCGCCTGTGGCAGACCCTGGTGCCGATGGGTCTCTATCTCCTGGGGGTGGGGTTCGACTGGTTGACCCGGCGCCTGAAGAATCCGGACCACGCCCGCGCCCGGGCCAGAGAAGCGGCCGACCTGGTGGCCTCCCTGGGGCCCGCCTTCATCAAGGCCGGCCAGGCCCTCTCCACTCGGCCCGACATCGTGCCGCCCCTGCTGCTGGAGGAGCTGGCCCAGCTGCAGGACCAGTTGCCCGGCTTCGATTCGGCCCTGGCGATGGCCTGCATCGAGGACGACCTGGGCCTGCCGGTGGAAGCGATCTACGCCCAGCTCGATCGGGAACCGATCTCCGCGGCCTCCCTGGGCCAGGTGCACAAGGGGGTGCTCAAGAACGGCGAGAAGGTGGCAGTGAAGGTGCAGCGGCCGGGTCTGCGCGAGCAGATCACGCTCGATCTCTACATCGTGCGCAACATCGCTGCCTGGCTCAACCGCAACGTGGGCCTGATCCGCTCCGATCTGGTGGCCCTGATCGATGAGCTGGGCAAGCGGGTGTTCGAGGAGATGGATTACTGCAACGAGGCCAGTAACGCCGAAGCCTTCGCCCAGCTGCACGCCCACAACCCGCGCATCGCCGTGCCGCGCATCTACCGCGAGGCCACCAGCCGACGGGTGCTGACGATGGAGTGGATCGACGGGGTCAAGCTCACCAATCTGGAGGCGGTGCGGGAGCTGGGCATCGACCCCGATGAGCTGGTGCAGGTGGGGGTGAACTGCTCCCTGCAGCAGCTGCTGGAGCACGGCTTCTTCCACGCCGACCCCCACCCCGGCAACCTGCTGGCCCTGCCCGATGGCCGCCTGGCCTACCTCGATTTCGGCATGATGAGCGAGGTGAGCCGCGAGAGCCGCACCGGCCTGATCCAGGCGGTGGTGCACCTGGTGAACCGCAACTTCGCCAAACTCTCCAAAGATTTCGTGAGCCTGGGCTTTCTGGCCGAGGACGTGAACCTGGAGCCGATCGTGCCGGCCTTTGAAGGGGTGTTCGGCCAGGCCCTGGAGATGGGCGTCAGCCGGATGGACTTCAAGGCCGTCACCGACGACCTCAGTGGCGTGATGTATCGCTTCCCCTTCCGGGTGCCGCCTTACTACGCCCTGATCATCCGCTCGCTGGTGACCCTGGAGGGCATTGCCCTGAGCGTTGATCCCGATTTCAAGATCCTCGGAGCTGCCTACCCCTACTTCGCCCGCCGGCTGATGGAGGATCCCGACCCCAGCCTGCGCAACAGCCTCAAGGAGATGCTGTTCGACGGCGAGGTGTTCCGCTGGCAGCGGCTCGACAACCTGATCGCCAGTGCCGCCCAGGGCAGCCAGCTGGATCTGGATGGCCTGCTCGATCAGGTGCTCGATTTTCTGTTCTCCGCCAACGGCGGCCTGCTGCGCCAGCAACTCGTGGATGCAATGGTTCAGCGCATCGACGGCCTCGCCTGGCAGACCACCCTGCGGCTGGGCAAACGGCTGCCGGAACAGCTGCAGCCCCCTGGGCTGCGCCACCGCCGCCTCGAAACCGGCGCCGACCCTCTGCTGGAACTGGAACCGATCCGGCAGCTGCTGGTGATCCTGCGGGCCCTGCCCGGATTTGAACCCCAGCTGCTGTTGCGCCGTCTGCCCCGACTGCTGGGGGAACCGGAACTGCGCCGGATGGGTGTGAACCTGGCCCGGGGGCTGGCCGAACGGGGTGTGGTACGCCTGCTGCGGGATGTGCTGGTGAGCCCGACCATCTCCTCACCGGCCCGCGCTGCAGAAGCGATGGCATCGGGCTGAATTGCCCCTAGGGTTTGCGCCATGACACGACGCTCGACTCAGCGGCGCCTGCGGACGTCCCTGGCCGCCTTCACCCTTGGTCTCGGTCTCCATCTGGGACTCGGCCTGCCTGCGGCCCAGGCGGCTGAGAGCCTGGTATTCGTGAGTGGCGCGTTCCGGCGCTCCATCCAGGTGGCGGATCTGGAATGGCTGGCGAAAACGGGCCAACCCCGCGGCCTGATGGCGGATGTGCTGCGCTTCAGCAACCAGAACCCCGCGGAAATGGCGGCCCTGCTCAACCAATCGATCACGCTGCCGGTGACCCTGATGAGCCGACTGCTGAACACCCGGATCGGCGAGGCCCTGCTCAGCCGCCTGGCCCAGGTGGTGTTCCCCCTCGGGGCTGCCGACGCGGGCCTGCCCGCGCTGCGCTCCGCCCTGGTGCTGGGCACGGTGAAAGGCGATGGCTCGCTGTCGGCGATCAACTTCCTGCGCGCCTACCCGACCCGGGAGCTGCAGGTGGACATCCCGGCGCTGCTGGCCCTGATCGACAAGGCCAGCTCCGTGAGCGAACTGGTGCGCTTCTTCTCCGAGTCACCCCTCGACGGGCTGCGCAACGACAACAGCGACCAGCCCCCCCAAGCTGAGCCGTAGATTCGGCTCAGCCACGGTCAGCACTCACCTTGCCACTGCTCCAATCCCTGCGGCGCCTGGGCTTGGGGCCTGGCCCTGCCAAAGCCACGATGCAGGACTGGCCGGGCCTGATCGAGGCCTACCGCCCCTGGCTGCCGGTGAGCGAGAGCACGCCGGTGATCAGCCTGCGGGAAGGGGCCACCCCCTTGATTCCCGCCCCGGCGATCGCCGAGCGGATCGGCCGTGGCGTGAAGGTGTACCTGAAATACGACGGCCTCAACCCCACCGGATCCTTCAAGGACCGGGGCATGACGATGGCCATCTCCAAGGCCCGGGAGGCGGGCTCGGAGGCCGTGATCTGCGCCAGCACGGGCAACACCTCGGCAGCGGCGGCCGCCTACGCCCGCCGGGGGGGGATGCGCGCCTTCGTGCTGATTCCCGATGGCTATGTGGCCCAGGGGAAGCTCGCCCAGGCCCTTCTGTACGGCGCCGAAGTGATCGCCATCCAGGGCAACTTCGACCGCGCCCTGACGATTGTGCGTGAAGTGGCGGATCAGTACCCGATCACCCTGGTGAATTCAGTGAACCCCTACCGCTTGCAGGGTCAGAAAACCGCCGCCTTCGAGGTGGTGGATGCCCTCGGCGAGGCCCCCGACTGGCTTTGCATCCCCGTGGGCAACGCCGGCAACATCAGCGCCTACTGGATGGGGTTCAACGAGTACCGCGACGCCGGCCACTGCCGCCGTCTGCCGCGAATGATGGGCTTTCAGGCGGCGGGATCCGCTCCGCTGGTGGTGGGCCACACCGTGGAGCAACCCGACACGATTGCCACGGCGATCCGCATAGGCAACCCGGTGAACCGAGAGAACGCCCTGCGGGTGCGCAGCGAGAGTGGCGGGGAGTTCAAGGCCGTGAGCGACGCCGAGATCATCGAGGCCTACAAGCTGCTGGGCAGCCAGGAGGGCGTGTTCTGTGAACCGGCCAGCGCCGCCTCCGTGGCGGGGCTGCTGCAGTGTGCAGACAGCGTGCCCGCTGGCGCCAGCGTGGTGTGTGTCCTCACCGGCAACGGCCTCAAGGACCCCACCACGGCGATCGAACACAACGAGGCCCGCTTCCACACCGGCCTGGAGGCGGATACGGCCCAGGTGGCGCGCGTGATGGGATTCTGATCGGTTTCAGGGGCTGCCGGCCTCCTACTGCCTCACGCCCGCCAGGGGCGTTTTTTTCTGGCCGCGCGGCCGGGCCGGTGCCTGAACCGTCTGCAGAAAGCGACGGGAAAACGCGGCCAGCCCTGGGGAGTGGGGACCCCAAAGCCACCCCTGCGCGGCCGGGGTGTTTTCCCCAGTGACGGGAAACAGTGGAAAGGCCTGGGAAGTCCCCAGCTCCTGAGCTGCAATCCCCAGGGCCATAGCCTCCGGATCACAGTGAGAAGCTGCGTTCCTTCCTCTTTTCCCCGCTTTCCCCAGGGCCTACGACTACTGGATTGCTTGTTTTGTCTTGAATTCAATCCTTTGATTGGTAGAGGTTGATCGCAATCGGACAACCGGCGTTGCGCAATGGCCGGCTCTGTGGAAGCGTGGAGGCCCGTTCGGACCTCTCCAGGCCCTGCAGCACCCACCATGAAGCTGGTCTGCTCCCAGTCGGAACTCAGCGCCAGCCTTCAGCTGGTGAGCCGGGCCGTCGCCGCCCGTCCCACCCATCCGGTGCTCGCCAACGTGCTGCTCACGGCCGATGCCGGCACCGGCCGGCTCAGCCTCACCGGCTTCGACCTCAGCCTCGGCATCCAGACCAGCATTGCGGCCGATGTGGAGGCCAGCGGCGCCATCACCCTGCCGGCCCGCCTGTTCGGGGAGATCGTGGCCCGCCTGGCGGCGGATTCCCCGATCACCCTGCAGTGCGCCGAAGGGGTTGAACAGGTGGATCTCACCAGCCTGTCAGGCTCCTACCAGATGCGGGCCATGCCCGCTGAAGACTTCCCCGACCTGCCCCTGGTGCAGAGCGGTCAGCCGATCCGACTGGCGGCCGATGCCCTGGTGAAGGGGCTGAGGGCCACTCTCTTCGCCAGCAGCGGCGACGAGGCCAAGCAGCTGCTCACCGGCGTGCATCTCAGCCTGGCGGACGCCAGCCTGGAGTGTGCGGCCACCGATGGCCACCGCCTGGCCGTGCTGCGGTTGGGTGAAGCGGCCCAGCAACAGGATGCTGAGGCCGGTGGCGTGCCCTTCGCGGTCACGGTTCCCGCCAGGTCCCTGCGGGAGTTGGAGCGGCTGATCTCCGGCCGCCAGTCCGAGGAGCCGCTCAGCCTGTTCTGCGACCGGGGCCAGGTGGTGTTTCTCTGGGCTGACCAGGTGCTCACCAGCCGCAGTCTCGATGGCACCTATCCCAACTACGGCCAGCTGATTCCCGACAGCTTCAACCGCAGCATCTGCGTGGATCGTCGGGCCCTGGTGTCGGCCCTGGAGCGGGTGGCGGTGCTGGCCGACCAGCACAACAATGTGGTGAAACTGAGCACCGAGGCGGGCAGCACCCAGCTGCAGGTGCAGGCCGATGCCCAGGACGTCGGGCGGGGCTCCGAGGCCCTGGCGGCCGAGATCCAGGGGGAGCCGATCCAGATCGCCTTCAACGTGCGCTATCTGCTCGACGGCCTCAAGGCCATGTCCTCCGAGCAGGTGACCCTGCACTGCAATGCCCCCACCACCCCGGCCGTGTTGCGGCCGCTGGATGAGGCCGCTTTCACCTACCTGGTGATGCCGGTTCAGATCCGCTCCTGACTGCCTTGACGCTGCCCGAGCAACTGCTGCTCAGTGATCTGCTCCGGCGCCGTGTGCGCTGCGGCCAGGGCCTGGACCGGGGCCAGGGCCTCGCGGTGTGGATGCACCCGCCGGTGCATCGGGTGCTGGGCTGGGTGACGCGACCCTCGATGTTCGGGAACAACCGCCTGGTGTGGCGGCTGAATCAGCTGCGCAGCCTGCTGGAGCTGGAGGCGCTGGTGCAGGGGGATCCGGCGGAAACGGATCAGGACACGATCGATCGCCTGCCCACCCTGATCGATGCCGCCCTGCTCGACCGCGACCAGCAGCCGATCGCCACGGTGGTGGATGCGGCCATGGAGCCGGCCACCGGGCTGATCCGTCACTATCTGGTGAGTCGCAGCGATCCGCGCCTGCCAGGCAGCAGCCGCTGGCGTCTCAGCCCAGAGCGGATCGTCGATCAGCAGCCCGGCCGGGTGTTCACGGCGCTGGCCGGACTGGATGACCTGCCCCTGGCCCGGGCCAGCGTGCGCCAGGAGTTCCTGCGCCGTTCCCGCCACTGGCGTGACCAGGTGCAGCAGGTGGGTGAACGGTTCGAATCACGGCTGGAGGGCTGGCTGGAGGAACCGCCCTGGGATGCCCCTCCGCCGCGAACGGTTGACAGGCAGGACGTGCTGGCCGATGAAGAGCAGGAGTCGCCCCGCTCCGAAGACGCCTGGTCAGGCCCTGAGCCCTGGGATGAAGGCAGCTGGGCCGAGCCTGAGCCCCGGCCCGATCGGCAGCGGCAGCGACCGCACCAGGACGATCCCTGGGTCTGAGGCGCTCAGCCACACTGGAGAGATCCGAACTCCTGGCCGTGGTTGCAGCCTCCCAGACCACCTGTCCAGACAGCGCTGGTGGGGACAGCGCCCCTGGCTACGACGTGGCCGCGGCGCTGAAGAAGGAGAACCTCAGCCAGGCCGACTACGAGGAGATCTGCCGCCGCCTCGGCCGCGCCCCCAACCGCGCCGAGCTGGGCATGTTCGGGGTGATGTGGTCGGAGCATTGCTGCTACCGCAACTCGCGGCCGCTGTTGCAGGGCTTCCCCACCACCGGCTCGCGCATCCTGGTGGGCCCCGGCGAGAACGCCGGCGTGGTGGATCTGGGCGAGGGCCAACGGCTGGCCTTCAAGATCGAGAGCCACAACCACCCCTCGGCGGTGGAGCCGTTTCAGGGGGCGGCCACGGGCGTGGGCGGCATCCTGCGCGACATCTTCACCATGGGCGCCCGGCCGATCGCCCTGCTCAATGCCCTGCGTTTCGGCCCTCTGGAGGACGAGCACAACGTGGGCCTGATGGAGGGCGTGGTGGCCGGCATCGCCCACTACGGCAACTGCGTGGGCGTGCCCACCGTGGGCGGTGAGGTGGCGTTCGATGCCAGCTACTCCGGCAACCCGCTGGTGAATGCCATGGCCCTGGGGCTGATGGAAACCGAGCAGATCGTCTGCTCCGGCGCCGAGGGTGTGGGCTATCCGGTGGTCTACGTGGGCAGCACCACCGGCCGCGACGGCATGGGCGGCGCCAGCTTTGCCAGTGCCGAGCTCACCGAGGCCTCCCTCGATGATCGCCCCGCCGTGCAGGTGGGCGATCCCTTCCTGGAGAAGGGCCTGATCGAGGCCTGCCTCGAGGCGTTCCAGACCGGCGATGTGGTGGCGGCTCAAGACATGGGCGCCGCCGGCCTCACCTGCAGCTGCTCGGAGATGGCCGCCAAGGGGGGCCTGGGCATCGAGCTGGATCTCGATCGCGTGCCCGCCCGTGAGGCCGGCATGACTGCCTACGAGTTCCTGCTCAGCGAATCCCAGGAGCGGATGCTGTTCGTGGTGAAGCCCGGCCGCGAGCAGGCCCTGATGGAGCGCTTCACCCGCTGGGGCCTGCAGGCGGCCGTGGTGGGCCGCGTGCTGGAAGACAACATCGTGCGCGTGCTCCAGAACGGTGAGGTGGCCGCCGAGGTGCCCGCCAGCGCCCTGGCGGACGACACGCCGATCAATCACCACGAGCTGATCAGCGAACCCCCGGCCGAGATCCAGGCCCACTGGCGCTGGAGCGAAGCCGAGCTCCCCGCTGCCGGCACCCTCGGCATCACCCCGGCCGCCGGCACCCGGGCCGGCCAACCCACCAGCTGGAACGAGGCCCTGCTGGAGCTGCTCGACGATCCCACCATCGCTTCCAAGCGCTGGGTGTACCGCCAGTACGACCATCAGGTGCAGGCCAACACCGTGGTGCCCCCCGGCGGCGCCGATGCGGCCGTGGTGCGCCTGCGCCCCCAGCAGGGCGAGGGCTCGCTCACCGCCGCTAGCCGCGGCGTGGCGGCGGTGGTGGATTGCCCCAACCGCTGGGTGGCCCTCGACCCCGAGCGCGGCGCCATGGCGGCGGTGGCCGAGGCCGCCCGCAACCTCAGCTGCGTGGGCGCCGAGCCCCTGGCCGTCACCGACAACCTCAACTTTCCCTCACCGGACACCCCCACCGGCTACTGGCAGCTGGCGATGGCCTGCCGCGGCCTTTCGGCGGCCTGCTCGGCCCTCGAGACCCCCGTCACCGGCGGCAACGTCTCCCTCTACAACGAGACCCGCCTGCCCAACGGCACCATGCAGCCGATCCACCCCACGCCGGTGGTGGGCATGGTGGGCCTGGTGCACGATCTTGCCCAGGTGCGCGGCCAGGCCTGGCGCGAAGCCGGCGATGTGATCTGGTTGCTGGGGGTGCCGCTGGAAACGGGCGAGGCTCCAGCCGATCCCCGCCTGGGCCTGGCCGGCAGCAGCTACCTGGAGCGGATTCACGGAGCCGTCACCGGGCGCCCGCCGGAGATCGATCTGACGCTGGAGCGTGCGGTTCAGGGCTTCCTGCGCCAGGCGATCGCCCAGGGTCTGGTGGCCTCCGCCCACGACCTCAGCGACGGCGGCCTGGCGGTGGCCGCGGCCGAGTGCTGCATCGCCACGGCAGCCGCGGTTCCAGGTGCTGCTGGCCAGCCCCTCGGCGCCACGCTCGAACTGCCCGCCGGCAGCGCTCGCCTCGACCGGCTGCTGTTTGCCGAGGGCGGCGCCCGCATCCTGGTGAGCGTGGCCGCTGATCGGGCCGCAGCCTGGCTGCGGGCTTTGGAAGCGGCCGATGCCGCTGCGCCCGGATCCGTGCCCGCCCAGTCCCTCGGCGTGGTCACCGCCGCCGGCACGGCCGCGGTTGAGCTGGTGATCCGTCAGGCCGGTGAGCCGCTGCTGCAACTGCCGGTGGCCCAACTGGCCGAGTGCTTTGAGCAGGCGATCCCTCGCCGCATGGGGGTGGATCTGCCCCCGACAGTGTGATCGGGGACTGATGCACAATGTGGATGCACCTGAAAACCTGATCGGGCCTGTGCTGAACGAGCAGCTGCTGCCGGAGCACCGGCCCGACAAGCCCGAAGAGGCCTGCGGGGTGTTCGCAGTGATGGCGGCCCAGCAGCCCGTGGCCAATCTCGCCTATTTCGGCCTCTATGCCCTCCAGCACCGCGGCCAGGAGTCGGCCGGCATCGCCGTCTTCGACGCCGGCGATCAGGTGCGGCTGCACAAGGACATGGGCCTGGTGAGCCAGGTGTTCAACCAGGACGTGCTGCAGCGTCTACCCGGCTATCTGGCCATCGGCCACAACCGCTATTCCACCACCGGCAGCAGCAGAGCGTGCAACGCCCAGCCGGTGCTGCTCAACACCCGGCTGGGGCCGATGGCCCTGGCCCACAACGGCAATCTGGTGAATGCCGCTGAATTGCGCCACCAGCTCGCCCACCTGGCCAGCGAGCTCACCTCCACCACCGATTCCGAGCTGATCGCCTTCGCCGTGCAGGAGGCGGTGAACGGGGGCCTCGGCTGGGATGGCGCGATCCGTCAGGCCGCCGGCCGCTGCAGTGGTGCCTTCAGCCTGGTGATCGGCACCCCCGAGGGCCTGTTCGCCCTGCGCGACGGCCACGGCATCCGGCCCCTGGTGTTCGGCCACCTGGGCGAGGCGGCCCTGGCCCAGTGGGTGGTGAGCAGCGAAACCTGCGGCCTGGACATTGTCGGGGCCAGCTTTGACGACGACGTGCAGCCCGGCGAGATCATCCATTTCCGACCCGGGGATGCCACGCCCCAGCGCAGCCGCTGGATTGAGGAGCCGGCCAGGCTCTGCGTGTTCGAGATGATCTACTTCGCCCGCCCTGACAGTCGCTTCTTCGGCGAGTCCCTGTACAGCTACCGGGTGCGCATCGGCGAGGTACTGGCCCGAGAGACCCCCGTCGCTGCCGACATCGTGATCGGTGTGCCCGATTCCGGCATCCCGGCGGCGATCGGCTATTCCCAGAGGAGCGGCATCCCCTTCGGCGATGGCCTGATCAAGAACCGCTATGTGGGTCGCACCTTCATCCAGCCCACCCAGGCGATGCGGGAGGCGGGCATCCGCGTCAAGCTCAACCCCCTGCCGGATGTGCTGGCCGGTAAGCGGGTGGTGGTGATCGACGACTCGATCGTGCGCGGCACCACCAGCCGCAAGCTGGTGGCGGCCCTGCGCGATGCCGGTGCCACCGAGGTGCACATGCGGATCAGTTCACCGCCGGTCACTCACCCCTGCTTCTACGGCATCGACACCGACACCCAGGACCAGCTGATCGCGGCCCGGCTCACCCTGGAGGAGATCGCCGCCCACCTCGGGGTTGATTCCCTGGCCTACCTCAGCAAGGAGGGCATGGTGGAGGCGGCCCAGGCCCATTCCGGTCATTTCTGCACGGCCTGCTTCGACGGCGCCTATCCGATCGAGATGGATGATGCGGTGCGCAACAGCAAGCTGATGCTGGAGCCCTCCGGTCTGGCCGCCCAGCTGACCCCGGTCAGCAGTCGCTGAGGCTGAACCCCCTGAGTCAGCCGCCAGGGAACAGTTCGCCTGATCCTGGGTCATCAGCCCCCGGTCCCGTCCCCCAGCTGCAGGGGCACGAGGGTCTGCAGCTCCTGATGGCCGGCGAACTCCAGCTGCAGCCCCGTGCCGGAGCTGTCCTGGAGCTCCAGGTCCCGAGGTTGGAGCCGCAGGCTGCGGTTGGGGTCAAGGACCACGGCCACCAGGCTGGTGGCGGGGCTCAAGGCCACAAGGGCGTCGTCCCGCTGGTTGAAGCGCAGGCCGATCTGGCCCATGTCCCCGCGCTGGCAGGAGCGCAGCTCGGCCACGGCCAGGCGCTTGATCTGCCCCCGGCGGCTGGCCAGCAGCACCGCCCCGTCGGCGGTCACACTGCAGGCTCCCACCACCGCTTCCCCTGGCAGCAGCCGCAGCAGCATGGCGCCCTGGGCCGTGCGGCCCATCAGGGGCAGGTTGCCGCCGTTCACTGCCAGCCGCATCACCCGCCCAGCGCTGCTGGCGGCCACCAGTTCCTCACCGTCCCGGCAGAGCACCACCTGCTGCAGGCACACGCCTTCCTTCAGTTTGAGCACGGTGGCGGCCCTGCCGGAGAGTTCCTGAACGTCCACCAGGGGCAGCCGCTTGAAGCGGCCATCGCTGCTCAGCAGCCCCAGGCTGAGGCTGTCAGCGCTCTGCCCGGCGGACAGGGGCGGCAGGGTCAGCACCTGCACCACCGCGCTGCCCTCCAGGCTGTCCGGCAGGAACCGCTCCAGATTGCCGGGTTGCTGGCCGGCGAATTCCCAGCGCAACAGGGCCACTCGACCATCGGCCGTGAAGGCCAGCACCTGGGGTTGCTCCTGCACGGGCAGGATCAGTCGGGCCGGGGAGGGATGGTCGCCCTGCTCGACCGGTTGATCCAGGTGCAGGCGGCCCAGCAGCTGGGGGCTGAGCACCTTCACGGCCCCATCGGCCTGGATCAGCAGGCGGCTGTCCGGCGCCAGGGCCGCCAGAGCCTGCTGGCGCTGCAGCTCGGTGTTGGGCCGCTGCGCCGCCGTGCGCTGGGCCACCAGTTCGTCGCCGCCCTCCACCAGCCGGGTGCGCCTGGGGGTGGCGAAGCGCTTTTTGAGGTTCTTCAGCTCGGCCACCATGGTGTCCAGCAGCACGCTGCGCTGATCGAGCAGATGGCGCAGCCGGGTGCGCTCTTCGCCCAGATCTTCGGCCTCCTGGCGCAGACCCTCCTGCTCCAGCCCGGTGAGTCGGCGCAGGGGCATGGCCAGCACCGCGTCGGCCTGGCGCTCGCTCAGGTCGAGGTGTACCTGCAGGCTGGCCCGGGCGCTGGCGGCATCGCGGGCCTCCTGGATCATCGTGATCACCCGGCGCAGATCCGCGAGGGCCTTGAGCAGACCCTCCACCACCTCCAGGCGGTCCTCGCAGCGCTTGAGGGCATGGCGGGTGCGCCGGATCAGGGTGTGTTCCCGGTAGTCGAGGAATTCCTGCAGCAGCTGGCGCAGGCTGAGCTGGCGGGGCTGGCCGTTCACCAGGGCCAGCAGGATGGCCCCGAAGTTGCTCTGCAGGGCCGTGCGGCGCTGCAGGTCGGCCAGCACCTGCTGGGGATCGGCATCCCTGCGCAGCTCCACCACCACCCGCATCCCCTCGCGGTCGGATTCGTCGCGGATGTCGGCGATGCCGCCGATCTTGCCGTCGTTCACCTGCTCGGCCAGCTTCTCGATCCAGCCCGCCTTGCTCAGCTGGTAAGGCAGCTCGGTGACCACCACCGCGCCGCGGCGGTGGCGGCCCTTGCCGGGTTGTACCTCCTCGATGTGGGCCACGCCCCGCATCGGGATGCTGCCGCGGCCGCAGAGATAGGTGTCGCGCACGCCGCTGCCCACCAGCACTTCGCCGCCGGTGGGGAAGTCGGGCCCGGGCACCAGCTCCAGCAGCTTCTCGTCGGAGAGATCCGGTCTGCGGATCAGGGCGATCAGGGCGTCGACGATCTCGCCGAGGTTATGGGGGGGGATGCTGGTGGCCATGCCCACCGCAATGCCGCTGCAGCCGTTGAGCAGCAGGAAGGGCAGCTGGGCCGGCAGCACGGTGGGTTCCTGCTGGGAGCCGTCGAAGTTGGCGGCGAAGTCAACGGTGTCGTCGCTGATTTCCTCCAGCAACCCGCTGTTGGCGATCGGCGCCAGGCGGGTTTCCGTGTAGCGCATCGCCGCCGGTGGGTCGTCGTCCACCGAGCCGAAGTTGCCGTGGCCATCCAGCAGCGGGTGACGGCTGGCGAAGGTCTGCACCAGCCGTACCAGGGCGTCGTAGACCGCCTGGTCGCCGTGGGGGTGGTACTTGCCGAGCACGTCGCCTACCACGCGAGCGCACTTGCGGTACGGGCGGTCCGGGGTGAGCCCCAGCTCGTGCATGGCGTAGAGGATCCGCCGCTGCACCGGTTTGAGGCCGTCGCGCACATCCGGCAGCGCCCGTCCCACGATCACGCTCATCGCGTATTCGAGGTAAGAGCGCTGCATCTCCTGATGCAGGGCGATCGGCTGCACCCGCAGGTCGTCCGGTTGGTCTGCTCGTCGCTCCTCGGCCATCCGGTGCTGGGAACTGAGGGCGCAATCTGGCGCTCAGCCTACTGACGGCCCCCAGGGGGGCTGCCAGCTAGTCCTCCTCCTGGTTGCCGTTGTCGTCCGGGTTGGCGTTGGCCAGGGCCCGGTCCACATCGGCCTTGAGTTCCGGGAGAAGCAGCAGCTGTTGGGTGGTCTGACGCAGCCTGGGCCCCCACAGCTGTTCCTTCTGGTAGCTGTCGAGCGCGTAGTCCGGCTCACTGTCGAGGGCCTGACTGGCCAGTTTGAGCGCCTCCTGGCGGGCGCCAGCGCCGCGCTGGAACAGGGCGGCCGCCAGGGCCAGATTGGGCTCCGCCGCATCCGGTTTGATCTCCAGCACCCGGCGCCAGCGCTCGATCGCCCGGTCCGCATCTCCCTGCTCGTAGAGCACCAGGGCCTGGTTGTTGATCGCCTCCCAGAAGTCCTTGCGCAGGCGGCTGGCCCGCTCGAACGCGGCCAGGGCCTGGCGGGGCTGGTTGAGCAGGATGTGGGCGTTGCCCAGATCGAAGTAGGCGCTGGCGTTGCGCGGATCGCGCTTGAGGCCCTTGTTGAGCAGATCGATCGCCTCTGCGGCGCGGTTGTCCCGCAGGGCCAGGGAGGCCTGGGCAAACCAGATGCCGGCATTGGACGGGTCGAGTTGCTTCGCCCGGGCCAGGGATACGGAGGCCTCCTTGAGTTGCCTGCTGCGCAGCTGGGCCTCCGCCAGCAGCAGCCAACCGCGGGGATCGGCCGGCAGCAGCTGCACGGTGAGGGAGGCCAGACGCGCGGCGTCCCGGGGCTGGCCCAGTTGGAGCAAGCGGGCAGCGGCCTGGGCAATTCCCAGGCCGGCGCCCTCCAGCTCCTGCCGCTGGGGCACGTAGGTGTACGGGACCAGGGCGTGGGCCGGGGCCATGGCGGTGAGGCTTGTGCCCAGGGCCAGCAGCGGGAGGGCACGCAGCCAGCGCGGTGCCATGGCAATCCAATCGGTGTGCTCAGCCTAGGGATCCTTCCCCACCTGCCTTGCTCTGCATTGCCGAGCGGATGTTGCGCCGCCACATCCATGGCTTGATGCGCCGCAGGGCCGAGGCCTGCAGTTTCTCGTCCCACTCGGCTTCGCTCCAGGCGAGGGCTTCCTCCGCCCGCAGATCCAGCCACCAGGGGCGGGGTTGCACGGCCGGATCGGCGCTGGCGGGGAGGGGTTGGGCATTCCAGGGACAGGCTTCCTGGCAGAGGTCGCAGCCGGCCACCCAGCCGTGCAATTCAGCGGCGATCGCATCCGGCAGCTGCCCGTCCCGGTTTTCGATGGTGTGAAAGGCGATGCAGCGGTTGCTGTCCACCACGAAGGGTTCCACAATCGCCGCGGTGGGGCAGGCGGGGATGCAGCGGCTGCACCGACCGCAGAGGGGTTCGGCCGGGGCATCCGCCGGCAGGTCGAGGGTGGTGAGCAGATGGCCGAGCACCAGCCACGACCCCCGCTCCCGGTTGATCAGGTTGCCGTGTTTGCCGATCCAGCCCAGGCCGGCCTCTTCCGCCCAGGCCTTGTCCAGCAGGGGAGCACTGTCCACGCAGGCCCGCCATCCCACCCCGTTCGCCCTGGTCTCCAGCCAGCGCCCCAGCTGGCGCAGGCGCTGATCGATCACGCGGTGATAGTCCCGTCCCCAGCCGTAGCGGGCCACCCGCAGGCTGTCGGGAGACGGTTCCGCCGCCACGTGGTAGCTCAGTCCCACGGCCAGCAGGCTGCGCACCCCGGGCAGCAGTCGCTCCACCGCCGCACGCCTTGGGTCGGCCATCCAGTCCATCCCTGCCTGATAGCCGGCCTCAAGCCAGCGCTGCAGCGCAGCGTTGCGCAGTTCCATGCGCCCACTGCCCGGAACGGAGGCCACGCCCACCGGATCAAAACCCAGCTGGCGAGCCCGCTCCTTCAGCTCCTCAGCCAGTTCGCGGGTCCCATCGACCATCACCCGTACAGTTGCCTCCAACCTTCAGTGTGCAGACAACGCCGTGACGCAGACCTCAACCGGCCGGATTCCCAATCTGCTGCGTTGGCTGGGCCTCACCCTGGTGGTGCTGATGGGCCTTCAGCTCGCTGCCCTCTTGTTCAGCTGGAACTGGGAGCTGGAGCCCTTCCGCCAGCTCTTCCTCGATCGCCTCGTGGGCGAGGCGCCGATGGCGCTGGTGGGCCTGCTGCTGATGCTCATCGCCCAGCGACTCGAGGGTCCCCAGGGGCGCACCCCCCTGCACTGGCTGGCCGGTGTGCTGGCCATCCTGCTGGCGATCGCCATGGCCGTGGCCGTGCCCCTCTCCATCCAGGCCGAGGCGGCACTGCTGAACCAGGCCCAGCAGCAGGATGCGGCGATTGCCCAGCAGGCCACCCAGCTTGATCTGCAGCGGCAGCAGGTGGACAACCCTGCCTTTGTGGACCAGCTGATCGCCGAGGCCGAGAAGGAGGGACGCATCCCGGCCTCCGCCTCCAAGGCGGAAAAGCAGCAGAAGGCCAAGGAGTTCATCGATGCCCAGATCCGTCCCCAGCTTGAACAGGCTGAGAAGCAGTTGGCCCAGGCCCTGCTCGGCCGCGATCTGGCGGTGCAGCAGCGCCGCTTCGGTGGCACCGGCCGGGCCATCGTGCTCACCGTGGCCTTTGCCCTGGTGGCGATGGTGGCCCTGGTCTGAGGTCTGCGCTGCCTCCCAGGCCGCCCACCCCCGTTCCCGCGCCTGGCTAAGTTGCCCCTGGTAGCTGTCGGCCGGATTTCCGGGTTTTGCCTTGGTTCAATCCAGTCCCAGACCTGATCAACCCCTTGGCGAGAGGCTCCAGCAGGACCTCAAGAACGACCTGATCGCCGGGCTGCTGGTGGTGATCCCGCTGGCCACCACGATCTGGCTTGCCACCACGGTGAGCCGCTTCGTGCTGGCCTTTCTCACCTCGATCCCCAAGCAGTTCAATCCCTTCAACACGCTCAATCCGCTGTTGCAGGAGCTGATCAATCTGGGGGTGGGCCTGTTGGTGCCCCTGCTGGGCATCCTGCTGATCGGCCTGATGGCCCGCAACATCGTGGGCCGCTGGTTGCTGGAATTCGGCGAGGGAACCCTGCTGCGCATTCCTCTGGCCGGCTCGGTGTACAAGACCCTCAAGCAACTGCTGGAAACCTTTCTGCAGGGCAAGTCGAGCCGGTTCCGCCGGGTGGTTCTGGTGGAGTATCCCCGTGAGGGGCTCTATGCCCTGGGCTTCGTGACCGGCGTGGTGGGAACGGCCCTGCAGGCGGGCTTCAGCGAACCGATGCTGAATGTGTTCATTCCCACCGCACCCAATCCCACCACCGGCTGGTACACCGTCGTGCCCGAGCGGGCTGTGAAAGACATCGACCTGTCTGTGGAGGATGCCTTCCGCACGATCATCTCGGCGGGGATCGTCAGTCCCGACGAGCGTGAAACCCCTTCCAACCGCAGTTTCTCCAGCTTGCTGGCCCAGCTGCGTGCCCCCCAGATGTCCTGAATGCAGAGCCGAAGCCTCTCCCGTGAACTGGCCCTGCTGATGCTCGGCCAGACCAGTGATCGCGACGCTGGCCCCAGCCAGGTGAACGGTGCCCTGTCCCAGTCGCTGGAACGATTGCTGCAGCAGGCCCAGGCCAGCCTCAGCCAGCACGTGCGCGAGGCCCTCGATCGCTCCGCCGCCGACCTCCAGACCGCCCAGCAGCAGCTGCTGGACAGCGAGCTTCAGGATCAGGGCCCGGAGCGCCTGCCCCGGGTGCGTGAGCACCTCCAGGCTGGCCTCACCGCCGCCGAGCAGGCCCTCAATCGGCTGTCCGCCAGCCTTGAACTCCCTCGCCTGCTGCTGCTTGCCGACCAGGAGGAGGTGCGCCGCGGGGCGATTGAGCGGGCCAGTGCCGTGCTCAGCGACCGCCAGGCCATCGACCAGCGCCTCGACGGAGTGATGGAGGGCTGGAGGCTGGGGCGCCTGCCGCGGATCGATCGCGACATCCTCCGGCTCGCGGCCGTGGACCTCAGCCAGTTCGCCACTCCTGCTGCCGTGGCCTGCAATGAGGCGGTGGAACTGGCCAACCGCTACAGCGATGAACAGGGTCGCCGGATGATCAACGGCGTGCTGCGGCGACTGATCACGGCCGAGGGGTGCGGGGCCTGATGGTGTTCGACTGGTTCAAGCGCAATCTCCAGCCAGAGCCTCCAGCGGCTGAAGGGGTGGAGGAGGATCGCGCCGAGACCCCTTCAGCCGGCGGCACTGAATCGGCCCAGGCCCTGAATGGGAATCCAGCCGCTCCGGCTCCCCCGCCGCCCGCACCTGTCACCACGCCTGCCCCAGCGCCGGACGACGATGCCCTGGCCTGGGCGCGACAGGCCTACGCCCGGCTCAAGGCCGAGCAGCAGGCCCAGAAGGCCGGGGCCCAGAGCCCGGGGGTTGAGCCCGAGCCGGAAAGACCCGCGCCGGAACCGGTTCCCCCCGCAGCCAGCCCGGTTGAGGCAGTTGAGCCTGAGGCAGCTGAGGCAGTTGAGGTCTCCCCGGCCAAACCCGCCCCCGCTCCCTCGCTGCTGGAGCAGGCCGCGGCCACCCGGGCTGAACGCCAGAAGGCCCTCACCGCGCCAGCGGAGCTCACCGAACCCGAGCGCGGATCGGCGGCAACACCGCCTCCACCTGCTGCCCCTGGTGTCCCACCGGCATCAGGCGCCGAGGAGCCCCAGCTGGGGGCCTTCGACGACAGCTTCACCTGGTCGGCGGAGGTGCTGGCGGCCCAGGGGCGCCGGCCGGATCAGATCTCCCTGGAGGAGATCGACTGGCTCGGCCGCCTGCGCCAGGGCCTGGAGAAGACCCGCCGCGGTTTTGTCACCCAGCTCCTCGACAACCTCGGCGATGACCCGCTCACGCCCGAGGTGCTCGACGACCTCGAGACCACCCTGCTGCGGGCCGACGTGGGGGTTTCGGCCACCGACCAGGTGCTGGAGGCCCTGCGCCAGCGCCTCAACCAGGAGGTGGTGGATCCTTCCGAGGGCATCCGCTTCCTCAAGGAGCAGTTGCGCGGCATCCTCGACACCCCGATCGAAGCCAGTGCCGTGCCCCTGCTGGCCCCCCAGAAGGGGCGCCTCAACGTGTGGCTGCTGGTGGGCGTGAATGGGGTGGGCAAGACCACCACCCTCGGCAAGCTTGCCAACCTGGCAGTGCGCAGTGGCTACAGCTGTCTGATCGCAGCCGCCGACACCTTCCGTGCCGCGGCAGTGCAGCAGGTGCAGGTGTGGGGGGAGCGCAGCGGCGTGCCGGTGATCGCCAATCCCAGCGCCAACGCCGACCCGGCGGCGGTCGTCTACGACGCCATCGGTGCCGCCCAGGCCCACGGCACCGAGCTGGTGCTGGTGGACACTGCCGGTCGTCTGCAGACCAAGCACAACCTGATGGAGGAGCTCGCCAAGGTGCGGCGGATCGTCGACAAGCTCGCTCCTGATGCGGCCGTGGAATCCCTGCTGGTGCTGGACGCCAGCCAGGGACAGAACGGCCTGCGCCAGGCCATGGCCTTCGCCAGTGCAGCCGGTCTCACCGGCGTGGTGGTGACCAAGCTCGATGGCAGTGCCCGGGGTGGGGTGGCCCTGGCGGTGGCGTCGGAGGCTGGCTTGCCGATCCGCTTCATCGGTGCGGGTGAGGGCATCCGCGATCTGCGGCCGTTCAACAGCTTCGAGTTCGTGGAAGCCCTATTGGCCAGCTGAACCACCTCGGGCAGCCTGCGGTGTGCTGGCTATCTTGCGGGCTCCTTTGCGGCAGCTCCTTGAGCCAGACGCCGCCAGCCGCCCCTCAGACGTCCCTTTCGGCCAGCGCCTCGATGCGGCAGCTGCTCGACAGCCTCAGCCGTGAGCAGCGTCGCAATCAGGAACTGCTGGCCTCGCTGGGCTTCGTGCTGCGCAGTTTCACCAACCTCAGCCGGCTGCTGGAGCTGGTGCCGCTGGTGGCCGCCCGGCTGGTGGCTGCCGAGTCGGCCCTGCTGGTGGTGTTCCGGCCGGATGGACGGCTCTGGCGGGAACAGCTTCAGGCCACCCCTTCGGACCACTGCGCCGACCTGCTGCGCCAGCTCGCCGCCGTGCCGGACAGCGCCCTGGTGAGTCCGGGGCTGGCCGGTAGCGAGGCGGAGCTGGCCCGGGCCTCCCTGCTGGATCAGCGGGTGCGCAGTGCGATCGGCGTGCCTGAGCTGTTTGCCACCTCGGTGGTGGCCCGCGGTCAGGTGCGCGGCCGGCTCTATGTGTTCAGCGGCAGCTCCCGCCTCTGCTGGAGTGAGGTGCACCGGCGCCATGTGCAGCTGGTGGCCGACCTGGTGGCTGTGGGCCTGGAAACCGCCAGCCTTCAGGAGGATCGACGCCGCCACGAGCAGGTGGATCGTCAGCTGAGCATCGGCGCCGAGATCCAGGCCCAGCTGGTGCCCGACCACTGCCCGGTGATCGAAGGGGTCGACCTGGCCGCCCGCTGCCGTCCGGCCTTCCAGGTGGGCGGCGACTACTACGACTTCATCCCCACCCGGCCCCGGCAGCTGGGGCGCAGGCGAGAGCGGGGGCGCTGGGCCCTGGTGGTGGGGGATGTGATGGGAAAGGGGGTGCCGGCCGGGCTCCTGATGACCCTGCTGCGGGGCATGCTGCGGGCCGAGGCCCTCAGCGGCCATGCTCCCGATCGGATCCTGCACGACCTCAACCAGCTGGCCCAGGAGGACCTGGCCCACTCCCACCGGTTCGTGACGCTGTTCTATTCCGACTTCGATCCGCTCAGCCGTCGGCTGCGCTTCGCCAACGCCGCCCACAATCCGCCCCTGCTCTGGCGGCGCCAGCGCAACCGGGTGGAACGGCTGGATGCCCCCGGTCTGTTGATCGGCCTGCAGAGCGAGGCGGACTACCGGATGGAGACGGTGCTGTTGGAGCCCGGTGACGTGGTGCTCTACTACACCGACGGTGTCACCGAGGCCAGTGGCTTCAGCGGTGACCGCTATGACGAGCCCCGCCTGATGGCGGCGCTGCAGGAGGCCAGTCGAGCAGGACTCGATGCCCAGGGAATTCTGGATCAGTTGTTTGCGGGTCTCGACCGCTTCGTGGGTGTTGATCGCCAGCTGGAGGACGACGCCTCGATGGTGGTGTTCAAGCTGCGTGAGGACGTGATGCTGCCGCCGCTGCCGCCTTCGCTTGTGGCCGCAGGCCCTGCCGGCAGCTGAGTGGCAAGCTGAATCCCTGCTCGCCCGCTCACCTCCGGCCATGGCCGTCGATTCCTCCGCCTCCACCTGGAGCCAGCGTTTCGAGCAGGGCCTGCACCCGGCGATCGAGCGCTTCAACGCCTCGATCGGCTTCGATATCGCCCTGCTCCAGGAGGACCTGGACGGCTCGGTGGCCCATGCCCGCATGCTCGGCAGCACCGGGGTGATCAGCCTGGAGGAGGCCGCCAGCCTGATCGAAGGGCTGGAACAGGTGCGCAGCGAGGCGGCCGAGGGCCGGTTCAATCCCGGTCTGGAGGCCGAGGATGTGCACTTCGCCGTGGAGCGGCGGCTGATTGAGCTGCTCGGTGCCCTGGGCAAGAAACTGCACACGGGCCGCTCCCGCAACGACCAGGTGGGCACCGACCTGCGCCTCTGGCTGCGGCGCCAGATCGATGCCATCGACGGCGATCTGCTGCGCCTGCAGCGGGCCCTGCTCGACCAGGCCGAGCGCCACGCCGACACCCTGATCCCCGGCTACACCCACCTGCAGCGGGCCCAGCCCCTCTGCCTGGCCCACCACCTGCTGGCCTACATCGAGATGGCTGAGCGTGACCGCCAGCGCCTGGCCGACGTGCGCCGGCGGGTCAACATCTGTCCCCTGGGAGCGGCCGCCCTTGCCGGCACGCCGGTGCCGATCGATCGCCGCGCCACGGCTGCGGAGCTCGGTTTTGATGCCATCTACGCCAACAGTCTCGATGCGGTGAGTGATCGGGATTTCGCCGTGGAGTTCATGGCGGCCGCCAGCCTGGTGCTGGCCCACCTCAGCCGCCTCAGTGAGGAGGTGATTTTCTGGGCGAGTGAGGAGTTCGGCTTTGTGGTCCTCACGGATCGCTGCGCCACCGGCAGCAGCCTGATGCCCCAGAAGAAGAACCCCGACGTGCCCGAACTGGTGCGCGGCAAGAGCGGGCGGGTGTTCGGCCACCTGATGGGCCTGCTCACGATGATCAAGGGCCTGCCCCTGGCCTACAACAAGGACTTTCAGGAGGACAAGGAGGCCCTGTTCGACGGCGTGCGCACCCTGCGCGATTGCCTCGAGGCCATGGCGATCCTGTTCGAGGAGGGGCTGCAGTTCCGCCCGGAGCGCCTTGAGGCCGCCGTGGCCTCCGACTTCGCCAACGCCACCGACGTGGCGGATTACCTGGTGGCCCGGGGTGTGCCCTTCCGCGAGGCCTACCAGCTGGTGGGGGGTCTGGTGAAGAGCTGTCTGGCGGAGGGGGTGCTGCTGCGCCAGCTGCCGCTCGAGCGCTGGCAGCAGCTGCATCCAGCCTTCGAGGCCGACATCTTTGCGGCGATCGAACCCCGCCAGGTGGTGGCCGCCCGCCGCAGTGAGGGTGGCACGGGTTTTGCCGGCGTGCGGGCCCAGTTGCAGGTGCAGCGCAGCCGCCTCAGCAGCGGCTGAAAGCGGACTTAGGCTGGTGCGGTTCCAGGGCCTGTGCCTGACCGCCCGCATCCGCTTCGTGAGCATCTTTGTTGGCAATCTGCCGTTCCGCGCTGAGCAGGAAGACGTGGCAGAGCTGTTTTCGCCCTTCGGCGAGATTGTGAACTGCGCCCTCCCCCTGGAGCGCGATACGGGCCGCAAGCGCGGTTTCGCCTTTGTCGAGATGGCCGACTCCGACGCGGAGGATCGGGCGATTGAAGCTCTACAGGGCGCCGAGCTGATGGGCCGTCCCCTGCGCATCAACAAGGCCGAGCCCCGCGGTGCCGCCCCCCGGCGTGGGGGTGGCGGCGGCGGTTACGGCGGTGGCGGGTATGGCGGTGGAGGAAGTGGCGGTGGAGGAAGTGGCGGCGGCAGCGGTGGCGGTGGCGGCAACCGCGACCGGGCTCCGGGCTCCCGGGGCTGGGAGGACCGCAGCTACGGCGGGCCTGGTGGCGGCGCTGACTCGGCCTTTGAGGCCGGACGCACCCGCCGCCGCCGCAGCGGCAGCTCCGATAGCTATGGGGGAGCCGAGGGCTGACCCTGCTCCAGCAGCAGGGCCGCCTGCTCCAGCACCTGCACGTCCGCCTGGCGATTGCCGGCGGAGCAGGTGAGCTGCTGGCGCCAGTGCCGGGCACCCGGCACCCCCTCCACCAGCTTCACCAGGTGGCGGGCGATCGGCCAGAGCCGGTCACCCCGTGCCAGCCAGCCCTCGGCGTAGGGCTTCAGGCCCCGCACCACCCGGGCCGCCATGGCCAGGTGGCTCTCGCCCCCAGGCGCTGCGCTCTCGCCATGGATCAGCCGGTCCACCGCCGCCCAGCGCAGGGGATGGTCGTAGATCGCCCGGCCCACCATCACCCCGTCCACCCACTCCAGCTGGGCCAGGCATTCGTCGAGGGTCTGCAGGCCCCCGTTCAGCTCGATGGTGAGCTGGGGGCGCTCCGCCTTGAGTCGGTGCACCAGGTCGTAACGCAGGGGTGGGATCGTGCGGTTCTGCTTGGGGTCGAGCCCCTCCAGCCAGGCCTTGCGGGCATGCACGGCAAAGCGCTGGCAGCCGGCGCTGGCCAGGGTGTCCACGAAGGCCAGCAACGCGGCATAGGAATCGTGGGCATCGATGCCGATGCGGTGCTTCACCGTCACCGGCAGGGGGCTGGCGGCGGCCATCGCCGCCACACAGCGGGCCACCTGCTCCGGTTCGGCCATCAGGCAGGCCCCGAACCGCCCCTTCTGCACCTTCTCGCTGGGGCAGCCCACGTTGAGGTTGATCTCGTCGTAGCCCCAGTCGGCTGCCAGCCGGGCGGCATCGGCGAGCAGGTCCGGGTCGTCCCCGCCCACCTGCAGGGCCAGGGGCCGCTCGCAGGGATCGAAGCCGATCAGCCGCTCCAGGCGCCCGCCGGGCCGCTCGGCCCCTGGCTCCCGGCGGGCGTGGTGCAGGGCCTGGGCCACCACCATTTCGGTGTACAGCAGGCTGTGGGTGGTGATCTGGCGCATCAGCACCCGGAAGTGCCGATCGGTGTAGTCGAGCATCGGCGCCACACTGAAGCGGTGGCTGGCCGGCTGCGGCCGGCGCTGCTCCCCTTCCCGCCTGTGCCGTTCCTTGTCCAGCAGGTCCTCCATGGCTCCATCCTGCCCAGCTGTCCTGCCGGAGCGGCTGTCCCTGCTGGTGGCTGGTGGCGGCCCGGCCGGTTTCATGGCGGCCATCAGTGCAGCCGAAGCGGGGGTGGGTGGGGTGCACCTGCTGGAGGCCACCCCCGAACTGCTGCACAAGGTGCGCATCAGTGGCGGTGGCCGCTGCAACGTGACCCACGCCTGCTGGGACCCGCGGGAGCTGGCCGGCCATTACCCCCGCGGCAGCCGGGCCCTGCGCGGCCCCTTCTCCCGCTTTGCGGCCGGTGATGCGCTGGTCTGGTTCGCCGACCACGGCCTGGAGCTGGTGGAGGAGGCGGACGGGAGGCTGTTTCCCCGGGCCAACCGCTCCAGCGCCGTGATCGACTGCCTGCGCCGGGCAGCTGCGGCTGCTGGCGTGCAGGTGCTCCCCTCTGCGGCCCTGCAGGCGGCCAGTCCGGCAGCGGCAGGAGGCTTTCTGCTGCAGGTGCGGTTCCAGGCAGGGCAGGAACCTGCCGCCGGCCGTCAGGCCGTCACGATCCACGCTGAGCGGCTGGTGCTGGCCACCGGCAGCCATCCCAGCGGCCGCAGGCTCGCCGCCAGCCTGGGCCACACCCTGGTGCCGCCAGTACCGTCGCTGTTCACGCTGGCCCTGGCCGGCGATCCCCTGCTCGCCCTGGCCGGGGTGAGCATGGCGTCGGTGGGCCTCAGCCTCGAGCTGGCCAATGGCTGCCGCCACCGCCAGCAGGGGCCGGTGCTGATCACCCACTGGGGCCTGAGCGGCCCGGCCACCCTGCGGCTCACCGCCTTTGCTGCCCGCGACCTGCAGGCCTGCGGCTACCGGGCGAACCTCCAGGTCGATTGGAGTGGTGGCCGCAGTGCTGCGGATCTCGAGGTTTGCTTCCAGCAGGCCCGCAGCCACCAGGCTCGGCGCCTGCTGGTCAACTGGCGCCCCTGGCCCGAGCTCAGCCGCCGTCTCTGGCAGCACCTGCTGGAGCGGGCCGGGGTGGAGCCCAGTCGCCGCTGGGCCGACCTCACCAGGGCCCAGCAGCAGCGCCTGCTGGCCGACCTGCGCGGCTCCCGGCATCGGGTGAGCGGCCGCGGCCCCTTCGGCGAGGAGTTCGTCACCGCCGGCGGCATTCCCCTGGGGGAGGTGGACCTGGCCCGCATGGAGAGCCGCCGCCAGCCAGGTCTCCATCTGGTGGGGGAGCTGCTGGATGTGGATGGGGTCACCGGTGGCTTCAACTTCCAGCACTGCTGGAGTTCCGGCTGGCTGGTGGGTCAGGCGCTCGGCGAATCTCGCCGGCCCCCTTGAGCAGGGGGGTTTCGCTGGCTATCCGATCTGTTCAAAGACAGAGAACATCGGCAGATACATGGCGATCAGAATCGAGGCAACAATGCCGCCAACCAGAACGATCATGGCTGGCTCAAGCATGGAGGTGAGGGCTTTCACCGAGGTTTCGACTTCATCTTCATAGAAATCAGCCACCTTCGACAGCATGGCGTCCATCTCTCCGGTTTCCTCGCCGATGGAGAGCATGCTGATGGCCAGTTCGGGAAAGACATTCAGTCTCCCCAGTGCCAGGCTCAGAGGGATGCCTTGCAACACTTCCTCCCGGCTTTGGCTGATGGCACTGGCCATCACAGCGTTGCCCGTGATCTCTTTGACGATCTCCAGCGATAACAGGATTGGCACTCCTGCCCGGGTGAGTGAGCTGAAGGTGCGACAGAATTGGGCCGTTGTGGTCTTTTGAATCAGGTCGCCAAAGAGGGGTATCTTTAATGTCAGGCCATCAACCTTGAGACGCCCAACAGGGGTTTTGTAGAAGCGGAGAAACAGATAGGCGGCCGTTGCCAGAGCGGCCACCAGCAGGAGGGCAAAGGGAGAACGCAGCAGGCCGCTCAGGTCCACCATCATCTGGGTGAACCAGGGAAGCTCCGCGCCCAGATCATCAAAGATTCCTGCAAAGGTTGGGATGATGAAGATGGTCATTCCCAGGAATACGGCAATCGCAATCACAAACACCGCCACCGGGTAACCCATGGCCCCCTTGATCTGGTTCTGAAGTTTGGCGTTGCCCTCCAGCAGTTTGGCCAGACGGCTCAGGGATTCATCAAGCACACCGCCGGTTTCGCCTGCTTCCACCATCGCAATCGTGAGGCGATCGAACACCTGGGGCCAGCGTCGCAGGGCCGTGCCCAGGCCCACGCCCTGGTTCACCTCCAGGCTCACGGCCTCCAGGGCCCGTTTGAACAGCGGCAGCTTCTGCTGGCTGGCCATCAGGTCGATGCCGCGCACGATCGGCACGCCCGCATTCACCAGGGCGGCCATCTTGCTCGCAAACACGGCTTTCTGCTTCACCCCTGGCTTGGCTTCCAGCAGGCTGCGCCGGAGGGCTGAGCCTTTGTTATTCGCGGTTGCTCCGCCTTCTTGGCCAGGGGCAGAGGATCGGGAGGCTTTGCTCTTGATCTCCAGCACCCGGATGCCGCGCTGGCGCAGCTTGCGCTTCGCCTGGGTCGCATCGGCCGCATCCACATTGATGCTGGCGGCCTTGCCCCGGCTGTTGGTGTAGCTGGCAATGAAGGTGGGCATGGCTGCAACTGCTCCTTCAGCTCAACTGGCTCACCAGACGTTTCAATTCCTCTGCTTTGCCCGTTTTGGCCAGGGCCTCCTCCAGGGTGATCTGCTTGGTCATCACCAGTTCAGCCAGGGCCTTCTCCAGGGTCTGCATCGCCATCTGTCCCCCTGTCTGGATCTGGGAGTACAGCTGGGCCGTTTTCCCCTCCCGGATCAGGTTGGCGATGGCTGGCGTGTTCACCATGATCTCCTGGGCCATCACCCGCCCGAACTGGCCTGGGGCCGGATTGTGGCGTTTGCAGAGGGTCTGGGCAAACACGGCCACCAGGCTGGTGCTGAGTTGCACCCGGATCAGGGTCTGTTGGCTGGCGGGAAACACATCCACCATCCGGTCCACGGTCTGGGCGGCGGAGCTGGTATGCAGGGTACCGAACACCAGGTGGCCGGTCTCAGCGGCGGTGATCGCCAGCTGAATGGTTTCCAGGTCACGCATTTCGCCCACCAGGATCACATCCGGATCTTCCCGCAGGGCTGCCCGCAGGGCATTGGCAAAACTGCGGGTGTCGTCATTGAGCTGGCGCTGGTGCACCACACTCTTCACCGATCGATAGGTGAATTCGATCGGATCCTCAATCGTGAGAATATGTTCAGCACGGTTTTTATTGATGTGGTCGAGAATGGCTGCCAAGGTGGTGGTCTTGCCGGATCCGGTTGGTCCGGTCACCAACACCAGTCCTTTCGGAGAGCGGCTGATCTCCTCCACGATCGGGGGCAGGCCCAGGGTCTCCATGTCCGGAATGGAATTGCCAAGGGCGCGCAGGCAGGCGGCATAGGTGCCCCGCTGCCGGTACACATTCACCCGAAACCTGGCAACCCCCTTGAGTCCGTAGGAGCAGTCCAGCTCCCAGGTCTGTTCCAGCTGCTTGCGCTGGGCATTGTTGAGCATCGAGAAGATCAGCTTGTTGCAGGTCTCCTCGTTGAGTCGTTCCTCGTTGATCGGCCGCAGCTGTCCGTTGAACCGCCCATAGGGCGGGAGCCCGGCGCTGAGGTGCAGGTCGCTGCCGCCATCGGCAACGAGCTCACTCATCAGATCCTCGATCATCACGGCCATGGGTCTATCGATGCGGAGAAGGGGGTGGTCCCGGGATCGTGGGGCCGGGTCAGCGGCTGGTGAGGCAGTAGGGGCATTCCAGCCAGTCCTCGTGCAGGCCGGCGCCGCAGTTGTCACAGGTGAGGGTGCTCAGGGAGCGGGAGCGACGCTCGCTTTCCAGGCTTGAATCCGTGAGCAGCATGCGCTCCACCTCGGCCAGGGTGGTGTGGCCTTCGCGGACCAGTTGCAGGCCATAGCCCAGCAGGGTTTTCATGCCGTTTTCCAGAGCCATCCTGCGAATCACATCCGTGGTCTGGCGCTTGGCCACGGCGGCCGCGATCGGATCGGTCATGCGCAGCATCTCGTACACCCCCACCCGACCCTTGTAGCCCGTTCCATTGCAGGCTGGACAGCAGTCCTCCACGGCGTTGCCGGTGATGTTGGCGCGATAGAAGGTCACCTCTGATTCCAGGCTGGCCACCAGCCCGAAGCGGCTGAGCTCCTCCTGGCTGGGGCGGTAGCTGATCCGGCAGTTCACACACACCCGGCGCACCAGGCGCTGCGACACGATGCCCAGCAGGGATGCGCTCACCATGAAGGGCTCCACCCCCATCTCATCGAGCCGGGCGATGGCGCTGGCCGCGTCGTTGCAGTGCAGCGTGGTCATCACGAGGTGACCGGTGAGTGCCGCCTCGATGGCTGTTTTCGCCGTTTCCAGGTCGCGCGTTTCCCCCACCAGCAGCACGTCCGGGTCCTGACGCATGAAGGCCCGCAGGGCCGTGGCGAAATCCAGACCCTTGTCACGGTTCACCTGGGTCTGGGTGATGCCGTTGAGGGTGTATTCGATCGGATCCTCAACCGTGGAGATGTTGATGCCGGGGTCGTTGCGTTCGGCCAGCAGGGCGTACAGGGTCGTCGACTTGCCGGAGCCGGTCGGGCCCGTGACCAGAACCATGCCGTAGGGCTTGGATCCCAGCTCCCGCAGGGTCTGCCGAGCAGGAATGTCGGTGATCAGGGTGTCCAGGCCCAGCTGGGTGGCGCCGCTGTCGAGCAGGCGCATCACCACCTTCTCGCCGCTGCGGCTGGGCAGGGTGCTCACGCGGAAGTCCATCTTGCGGCCCCGGAACATCCGCCGGATCCGGCCGTCCTGGGGCAGGCGCCGCTCGGCGATGTCCAGGTCGGCCATGATCTTCAGCCTGGAGGTCACCGCCGGAGTCAGGCCCCTGGGCAGGTCCTCGAAGTGCTTCTGCAGCACCCCATCGATCCGGAAGCGGATTTCCAGGGCCTGTTCCTGGGGTTCGATGTGAATGTCACTGGCGCCACTGGTGAGGGCCTCGATCAGAATCCGGTCCACCAGGCTCACGATCGGTGAGGCGTTGGCGCTGGAGCTGGCTTCGCTCGCGCTCACCTCCAGGTCCTCGAGGTCGCTCACTTCCTGCAGCACGCTGCCGGTGTTGGGCAGGCTCAGGTCCTTGGTGAGGGAGCGTTGCTGGCTTGTTCGGGCAGCGTTTCTGGCCTGGGCTGGGTCGCTTGAAGGGGTGCGGGGTGTCGGAGCGGTTTCGGGTGGCTGGCCCGTCGGGGCTGAAGGTGCCGGCTCCGGGATGGCGATGGCCCGCTCCAGGGCCTGCTGGATCTCCTCGGCCAGGGCCAGCTGGAAGCGGGGCCGCAGATCGTGTTCCGCCAGTTCCAGGCTGAGCCGCTGTTTCTGCTCGTCGTTCCAGTGGTGGGGAATCGCCAGTTCGAGTTCACCGGCCCTGGGGGAGGCCGTGGGACAGGCCCCCAGCTGGCGCCAGCGCTGCAGGGGCAGCCCCAGTTCCGAGAGCAGGTCGGGCCGCAGCTGGCTTGGGCCCAGCATCGGCTGGCCCAGCAGCAGTTCCAGTTCCAGACGTTCCTGCTCTGCACTGCTGGGCAGGGGAACCGGTCTGGAGGGGGTGCGGGTCATGGCTTGGGCGCGAGCTCTGGAGGTGCGGGCTTCCGCCGCTTGTGGGAGGTGGACGTGGAGATCCAACATGTCTAAAGCCAAAGCGTCGAGCTGTCAGCCATGAGTGGAGATCCTGCGGTGGGCCCCGAAGCCGGTATCGGAGCGGATCTGCAGGCAGCGGCATCGGTTCCCGAGCCTGCCGACCACCAGAGCGCCGACCAGTCGGCCGGCGATCTGGGGGAGGCGGCCCAGGCCGAGGGCCAGCCGCCTGCCTCTGATCACGAGCCCGAGGCGCCCCAGTCCGACGCGACCCCCCAGAGCGTTGCCCAGCTGGAAGCCCAGCTCAGTGCCCTGCGGGCCGAGTACGACAACCTCAACGGCCAGTACATGCGTCTGGCTGCTGATTTCGACAACTTCCGCAAGCGTCAGAGCCGGGACAACGACGATCTGCGCCTGCAGATCACCTGCGGCACCCTGGGCGAGATCCTGCCGGTGCTCGACAACTTCGAGCGGGCGCGCCAGCAGCTCAGCCCCCAGCATGAGGAAGCGCAGACGCTGCATCGCAGTTACCAGGGCCTCTACAAGCAGCTGGTGGATGTGTTCAAACAGCTGGGGGTCGCACCGATGCGCGTGGAGGGAGAACCCTTTGATCCCAACCTGCACGAGGCCGTGCTGCGCGAGGAAAGTGAGGAGCATCCAGAGGATGTGATCGTGGCCGAGTTGCAGCGTGGGTATCACCTCAATGGGCGCGTGCTGCGCCATGCCCTGGTGAAGGTGTCGATGGGCCCGGGGCCCGGTGAGGGCGCTGCCGCCTCAGGCCTCCCTGCCGGCGAGGCCCCTGAACCGTCCACTCCGGCATCGCCCGAGGCCTGATCCATGGCCGATTACTACGATCTTCTTGGCGTCAGCCGGGATGTCGACGCCGACAGCCTCAAGCGGGCCTATCGCCGTCTGGCCCGGCAGTACCACCCTGATATCAACAAGGATCCCGGCGCGGAGGAGAGGTTCAAGGAGATCGGCCGGGCCTATGAAGTGCTGAGCGACCCCCAGACCCGGGCGCGCTACGACCAGTTCGGTGAAGCGGGTCTGGGCGGTGGGGGCGGCATGCCCGACATGGGCGATATGGGAGGGTTCGCCGACCTGTTCGAGACCTTCTTCTCCGGCTTCGGTGGTGGCGGTGGAGGGGCGGCCGGACCGCGGCGCCGCGGCCCCCGCCAGGGCGACGACCTGCGCCTCGATCTGACCATCAGCTTCCAGGAGGCGGTGTTCGGGGTGGAGAAGGAGGTGCAGATCCGCCATCTGGAAACCTGCTCCACCTGCCAGGGTTCCGGTGCCAAGGCGGGCAGCGGCCCCACCAGCTGCGGCACCTGTGGCGGTGCCGGCCAGGTGCGCCGGGCCACGCGAACCCCCTTCGGCAGTTTCACCCAGCTGGCGGTCTGTCCGGCCTGTGAGGGCTCGGGCCAGGTGATCGCCGATCCCTGCAGCGCCTGCGGTGGCCAGGGCCTGCAGCAGGTGCGCAAGAAACTGCGCATCAACATCCCCGCCGGGGTGGACACGGGCACCCGCCTGCGGGTGGCCAATGAGGGCAACGCCGGCATGCGCGGCGGCCCCACCGGTGATCTCTATGTATTCCTGGCCGTCCAGCCCCATGCCCAGCTGCGCCGGGACGGCATCAACATCAACTCGGAGGTGTCGCTCAATTATCTGCAGGCGATCCTGGGCGACACCATCGAGGTGGAGACGGTCGATGGTCACGAGCAACTGGAGATTCCCAGCGGCACCCAGCCCGGCGCCGTGCTCACCCTGCAGGGCAAAGGCGTGCCCCGGCTGGGCAACCCGGTGGCGCGCGGTAACCATCTGTTCACCGTCAAGGTGCAGCTGCCCACCCGTCTGAGCGACCAGGAGCGCCAGCTGCTGGAGCAGCTGGCCGGGCACCACAGCAGCAAGGGCCAGAAGCATCCCCACAAGAGTGGTCTGTTCGGCGGCCTGTTCGGCCATCGCGACTGACTGCCCCGCGCAGCCCCGTGGCAGTCCCCTCCCAGCCCCCGATCACCAGCCAGCTCGACCTCCGGGGCACCCCCTGCCCCTTGAATTTCATCCGGGCCCGGCTCACCCTGGAGGGTCTGGCTCCCGGCCAATGGCTGCAGCTTGACCTGGATCCGGGGGAACCGGAGCAATCGGTGCGGGAGGGCCTGGAGCAGGCCGGCCATCGGCTGCACTCCAGCCCCCATCCCCAGGCTCCGCTGGCCGTGCGGCTATTGGTGCAACGCCATGCCGGCTGATCCCCGCCAGTGCTTCGGCCTGGTGGTGGCCCTGCAGGCCAACTACTGCTGGGTGGACCTGGTCCCCGCCGCGGCCCAGGCAGGCCAGCCCCAGCCCCAGCGCCTGCTCTGCACCCGCCGCACCCGCCTGGCCAAGAGCGGCCAGACCATCTGTGTGGGCGATCGGGTGCGCCTGGAGGGGATCGACTGGTCCTCGGGGCGGGCCGCCATCGCTGCGGTGGAGCTCCGCAGCAGCCTGGTGCGTCGGCCCGCCGTGGCCAATGTGTCGCTGGTGGTGGTGGTGGTGGCCGTGGCGGAGCCGGCCCTGGATCCCATCCAGCTCACCCGCTTTCTGCTCACGGCCGAGGCCACGGGCCAACCCGTGCTGCTGGTGTTCTCCAAGGCCGATCTGCTGCCGGAGCTGGCTGTGAGCCAGTGGAGTGAGCGCGCTGCCGCCTGGGGCTATGGCGCCCTGCCGGTGTCCTGCCGGGATGGCCGGGGGCTGGAGGCCCTGCGGGAGCGCCTCAGCCAACCCGGCCTGGCCGTGGTAAGCGGTCCCTCAGGGGTGGGCAAGAGCAGCCTGCTCAACGGTCTGCGTCCCGGCCTGGAGCTGCCGGTGGCGGCAGTGTCGGGCCGCCTGCAGCGGGGACGCCACACCACCCGCCACGTGGAGTTGTTCGCCCTGGCCCCCGGCGCCCTGGTGGCCGATACCCCAGGCTTCAATCGCCCGGACCTGCCGGCGGATCCAGCCCGGCTGGCCGGCCTGTTCCCCGAGGTGCGCCAGCGGCTCGCCCGGGCCTCCTGCCAGTTCCGCGACTGCCTCCACCAGGGGGAGCCGGGCTGTGCCGTGGGCGATGACTGGGAGCGCCATCCCTGGTATGGCCTCTGCCTGCACGACCTCCTGGAGCAGCAGGACCGCCTTCAGCGGCAGGGTCAGCAGCGCGGTGGGAACCAGGGGCTGCGCCAGCGGGGTGATCGCCTGGAACCCCGGCTCTCCCCCCAGCTGCGCCAGCCCTCCAGGCGTCGCCAGCGGCAGCGGCTGCTTGGCAGGGTTGAGGAAGGGGGGAGCGAGGACGGTGGCCCCAGCTTCAGCCCCCCAGACCCGGCAGGTTGAGGTTGAGGCCGCCGGTGAGCTCCTCCATCCGGCCCTTCATGGTGCCTGTGGAGGCCTCGTAGGCGGCCTGCAGGGCCTCCAGCACGGCGGTTTCGCAGGCCGCGGCCCCCTCGCCCACCAGCTCGGGATCAAGGCGCACCCGCAGGGGCTGCTGGTTGCCCGACAGCCACACGCTGGCCCGGCCGTCGCCGCTGCGGCCTTCCAGCTCCATGCTGTCCAGCTCCTCCTGGAGCTTCTGGGCGTTCTGCTGCAGTTCCTGGGCCTTCTTGAAGGCTTCGGTGAGCTGACCGAAGTTGGGAAGTCCGAAGCCGGCCATGCCTGAGGGGATGTTTGCCCGCAGGCTAAGCGCTTGCCGGGGATCCTCCGAACCCCAGGCGCTTCACCTCCGGATGGAGGGCGATGCCCCGTCCTTCGGCCACCTGGCGCTGAACGGCCCTGATCAGGCTGTCGATGTCGCTCGCCGTGGCTTCACCGCTGTTCACGATGAAGTTCGCATGCATGGGCGACACCTCGGCATCGCCGATCCGCAGGCCCTTCAGGCCGAGCTCCTCGATCAATCGTCCGGCCTTGTCCGGTTCGGGGTTGCGGAACACGCTGCCGCAGCTTGGTTGCTGGTAGGGCTGGGTGCTCGTGCGGCTGTGCAGGTTGGCGCTGGTGCGGGCCGTGACCGCGCCGGGGTCGTGGCCGGTTTCCAGCCGGAAGCGCACTGAGAGCACCACCAGGGGTTCCTGCTGCAGGCGGCTGTGGCGATAGGCGAAATCCAGCTCGTGCGCCATCAGCTCGAAGGAGTTCTGGGGGCTGGCCGGATCCACCACCCGCACTGAGTGGAGCCATTCCGCCGTACAGCCCCCCTGGGCACCGGCATTCATCACGGCCGCTCCTCCGGCGGTGCCAGGGATGCCCACGGCCCACTCCAGGCCCGCCAGCCCCGCCCGGGCCGCCTTGCGGGCCAGGGTGGGAATCGGTTCGCCGGCCGCGGCCTCCACCCAGCCCTCGCTGCGATCCAGGTCGCTGCCCTGCAGGCGCCTCAGGCAGAGAGAGAGTCCTTCCAGGCCGCCATCGGCGATCAGCAGGTTCGAGCCGGCGCCGATGCACTGCAGCGCCAGGGCCTCGCGCCGGGCCCAGTCGAGCAGGGCCAGCAGCTCGTCAGCGTTGCCGGGTTCGGCGAACCATTCCGCCGGGCCACCCACCTTCCAGGTGGTGTAGTCCCGCAAAGGGACGGCCTGGCGCAGGCCGAAGGGCAGATCAGCCGTCATGCCAGCCGCCTCAGGCCACCAGCTGCCGATCGGCCTGGCGCAGGCTGGCCAGCCGATCCCAGAGGCCATTCACATCGCCGGCCCCCATGGCCAGCACCAGGTCCCCGGCAAGGCTGGTGCTGGCCACCTGCTCGGCCAGTTCATCCAGGCTGCCGGCCACCAGCACCTGGAGATCCGGCGCCAGGCGCTGAATCGCCCGACCCAGGGCCTCGCTGCTGATCCCTTCGATCGGCTCCTCGCCGGCCGTGTAGAGCGGAGCGATCAGCACGGCATCCGCCTGGCTGAGGGCCTGGGCAAAACCGTCGAGAAACTGGGCGGTGCGGCTGTAGCGGTGGGGCTGGAACACCGCCATGATCCTGCTGGGCAGGCTGGGCAGCGGACTGCGGCCGCTCTGCAGCATCAGCCGCGCCATGCCCAGGGTGGCGGCCACCTCGCTGGGGTGGTGGGCGTAGTCGTCCACCACCTGGCGGCCGTGCCAGTCGCCGCGGAAATCAAAGCGGCGTCCTGGTGGCTGCAGGCTGGCCACCGCCTCCCGCAACGCAGTGAAGGGCACCCCTTCCAGACGGCAGGCGGCCAAGGCGGCGGCGGCGTTGCTGAGGTTGTGGCGGCCGGGGAGGGGCAACTCCAGGCTGCCCAACAGGGATCCAGCTTCGTAGAAGTCCACCGTGCTGCCGTCGCCGCGTTCGTCGGTGGCGATGGCGGCGAAATCCACTCCCACTGGTGATTCCACCGACCACCAGTGGGACGCCTCAAAGTGCTCCCTGAGGATGGGGCAATCGCGATTCGCCAACAGACGGGTGGAGCCGTTGGCGAATCGCTGGAGGGTGCTGATCAGGGCGTCCAGATCGCTGTAGTGATCGGTGTGGTCGAGTTCCAGATTGGTGATCAGACCCAGCCGGGGGCGGAACTTCACCAGCGAGCCATCGCTCTCATCGGCCTCGGCTACCAGCAGTTCGCCGCTGCCATGGTGACCATTGCTGCCGAAGGCCGGCACCACGCCGCCGATCACGGCGGTGGGATCCTGGCCGGTGGCCGCCAGCAGGGTGGCCACCAGGGTGCTGGTGGTGGTTTTGCCGTGGCTGCCGGCCACGGCGATGGAGGGCTGGCTGTTGATCAGGGCAGCCAGCACATCGGAGCGGTGGCACACGGGCAGTCCGAGGCGGCGGACCTCCAGCAGTTCCGGATTGCTGGCCGGTACGGCCGAGCTGATCACCACCAGCGGCGTCTGGGAGGTAGCGCCGCGGATGGTGGCCACCGTGGCCGCGTTCTGTTCCCGGAACACCCGCACGCCCAGCTGGCGCAGCTGGTCCACCACCTTGCCCTCGCGCGGATCAGACCCACTCACCGCGTGGCCCCGCTGGGCCAGAATCCCGGCCAGGGCCGACATGCCGATGCCCCCCACACCGATGAAGTGGAGCGGTTGGTGGCGATCAAGCGAGGGGATCAAGGTCGACTCCGGTCCAGGGAGAAAGGCCAGCGCCGGGAGGACGGAATGCTGACTGTGGGGAAATTAGACCCTATGGGACGTTTGGCTACACCAGCCCGCAACGAACTGCAGAGCCCGTCGCCAGTGACAGCCCCCGCTGCTCAGGCCCCGCTGGTGGCTCAGGGGCAGCCGGATTGCCGGCTGGCGATTTCTGTATGATCGGCGCCCAAATCTCCCCTGCCGGCGGGTCCCACCCGCCCTGATGCCATGACGCTGAAGGTTGCCATCAATGGCTTTGGTCGCATCGGCCGGAACTTCATGCGCTGCTGGCTCAGCCGCGGCACCAACACCAACCTGGAGCTGGTGGGCATCAACGGCTCGGGCGACACCCGCACCAACGCCCACCTGCTGCAGTACGACTCGATGCTCGGGCCCCTCCGCAACGTGGAGGTGACCACCACAGCGGACACCATCGTCGTCAACGGCAAGACGATCAAGACCTTCTACGACCGCAACCCCGCCAACCTGCCCTGGAAGGAATGGGGCGTGGATCTGGTGATCGAGTCCACCGGCGTGTTCAACGACGACGTGGGCGCCAGCAAGCACTTCGAGGCCGGCGCCAAGAAGGTGATCCTCACCGCTCCCGGCAAGGGCGACAAGGTGGGCACCTTCGTGGTGGGCGTGAACGCCGACCAGTACCGCCATGAGGACTGGGACATCCTCAGCAACGCCAGCTGCACCACCAACTGCATGGCGCCGATCGTCAAGGTGCTTGACCAGGCCTTCGGCATCGTCAAGGGCACGATGACCACCACCCACAGCTACACGGGTGACCAGCGCATCCTCGATGCCGCCCACCGCGACCTGCGCCGCGCCCGTGCTGCCGCCGTGAACATCGTGCCCACCAGCACCGGTGCCGCCAAGGCCGTGGCCCTGGTGTATCCGCCGATGAAAGGCAAGCTCAACGGCATCGCCCTGCGCGTTCCCACCCCCAACGTGTCGGTGGTGGACATGGTGCTGGAGATCAGCCGCGACACCACCAAGGACGAGGTGAATGGAGTGCTCAAGGCCGCTTCCGAGAACGGCATGAAGGGCATCATCAAATATTGCGATCTGCCCCTGGTGTCGAGCGATCACGGCGGCACCGATGAGAGCACCATCGTCGATTCCGACCTCACCCTGGTGATGGGCGGCAACATGGTGAAGGTGATCTGCTGGTACGACAACGAGTGGGGCTACAGCCAGCGCGTTGTCGACCTGGCCGAGATCGTGGCCAAGAACTGGAAGTGATCCTGGCCAACCGCTGTTGAGCTCCGGCTGCCGTCAGGCGGCCTTTTTGCTGGGTTTTGCCGAATCCTTTGGCAGTCTGATCCGCTTGACCGCCTGCTGCTTGCGCAGGCGGAATCGGAGGGTCTGTTGTTGATCACCGCCGATGCGCTCGTGGCCCGCTACCCGGGTCCGGTGCGGCACCAGACCAGCTTTTCTGAGCGTGGCCCGGGTCTCGGGTCGCTCAGCCAAAGTGTTGGAAGCCAGCGATGCCGCTGGCTGCTCCCGGCCAGGGGCCGCCGTCGCTCCAGCCAAGGTGGTCGGCGCGGCCGCCCGACTCCAACCTGCCGATCACGGTTGTGCCGGGCAGGCACTCCATCAGGGCGTCTGCCCAGGCGGGCTTCAGGGCCAGCACGAGCTCGAAGTCTTCGCCGCCGTTCAGGCACCAGCGCTCCGCTTCCGGCAGGGCGGCCATGGCCGGATCGAGGGGAAGGGCATGGCGATCCAGCAGGGCTGCGCAACCGCTGGCGGCGGCGATCGCCGCCACGGCGGCTGCCAGGCCGTCGCTGCTGTCGCAGCCGCCCACCCGCCAGGTCAGCGCCGGCGGCCGGCTGGTGAGCAGGGCGTGCACCGCGTCGAAGCGCGGCTGCGGCCGCCGGTGGGCCCCGATCGCCCGTGTTGCCAGAGCGGTCGTTTCTCTTTCGTTGCGCTCGCCGGTGGAGAACTGCATCTCCCCCTGCAGCAGCGCCAGTCCCAGGCGGCTCAGCCCGTGGGGGCCAGTGCATACCAGCAGATCTCCTGGCCGGCCATCGGCGCGGCGGATCGCTCCGCCGTCGCGGCTCAGGCGTCCCAGGGCCGTGATCGCCAGCAGGCGCTGGCCGCCGCCGCTGCAGTCGCCCCCCAGGATCTCGCCGCCATGCGCCGCTAGGGCCTGCTGGAGCCCCTCGTACACCCCCTCCACCCAGCTCCAGGCGGTGCCGCCCGGCGCCACCAGGGCCACCGTGAGCCCCACCACCTCGGTGCAACCCATCGCCGCCAGGTCGGAGAGGTTGGCCGCGGCGGCCCGCCAGCCCACATCGGCCGGCCCGGTGGTGGCGTCGCTGAAATGCACCCCCTCCACCAGCACATCGCTGTTGACCACCAGCTGCTCAGCGGAGTCGTGCGCCCGAGCCAGCAGGGCCGCATCGTCGGCGAACTGCCCCGGCGGCGCGAACGCCCCGAGCCGGCGGATCAGTTCCCACTCGCCCAGGTCGGCCAGGGTTTCCCCCATGGCGCCGCTCAGGCGTGGGGCCTGAGGTTGTCGGCGCCTTCGATCACCCTGGCGGAGACGATGCGGTCGTCGACGGTCAGCTCCTCGAGCACATCCATCCCCTCCACCACGTAGCCGAAGGCCGCATTGCGGCCGTCCACCAGGTTGAGGCCGGCGGGAGTGAGCTCCGGTTCGTAGAGGAAGAAGAAGAACTGCGACGATCCGTCGTCGAGATGGTCGTCGGAGTGGGCCCAGCCCAGGGTGCCGTAGGTGGAGAAGGGGAGCACCGGCTCCGCCTTGTAGCGGCCCACGTCTTCGAAGGTCTGGTTGTAGATCGGCGCGTCGTCGCCGCTGATGCGGATCTCCAGGGGCACGTGGCGCTCATCGCCGCTCTTCGGATCCACGTAGCCCACGGCGTCGCCCTTTGGGTCGCCCGTCTGGAGCACGTAGAAGTCTTCGGCCCGGGTGAAGGGAAGCCCGTCGTAGAACTTGCGCTGCACCAGGTCCACGAAGGCTCCGCCGGTGAGTGGCGCGTTGTAGCCGTCGACCACGGCGGTGAGGTCACCCTTGCTGGTGCTGATCTTCACCGTGGCCCGGCCCAGCAGCCTCGGCAGGTCGTCGAACTCGGCGGGGATCGGGAAGGGGAACGGGCCCACCAACCTGGCTTCGGCGGCGCCGATGGTCGCCAGCGCGGCGCGACGGGTGGTCAGGAAGGTATCGCGATCCTGGGCTTCGGCGGCAGCGGCCACCTCCTGCAGTTGCTTCTCCAGCCGCTCGAGCAGCTCGGTGGCCGTCGCCCGATCCTCGCCGCTGAAGCGCTCAAGGATGGCGGACCGCTGGGTTGTGAGCAGGGACTGGCTGCGGGTCACCGCGCCTGCCAGGGGCTTCCAGCGCTTGGCACGCAGGTCGTCGCTGGTGGATTCCAGGCGGTGCTGCAGATCCTGCAGCTGCGGGGCGTCGATGGGCAGGGCGTTGCGCAGGATCGCTTCGGGGTCCTTCACGGCGTTGCCCTGGGGCAGGGCCGCCCAGGCGAGGGGTGCCAGCAGCAGGGCCAGCAGGCAGGCCGCCAGCAGCTTGATCCCGAACATGCCGAACGCCACGCCGACCGAGGGGACGGCCTGGCCAGTGCGGGAACTGCGGGAATCGGGAGAACCGATTTGCAACGATCTCCACCCCATCATGACCCCCTTGGCTGAGCGGACTCTGGCACAACTGCCCTGGGCCGGAAGGGTCCGGGGCCCCGGAGCGTTGCCTGGGCACTCCGGTAGCCAGCCTTACAATCCGCCGGATCCGACACGCCGGAATGATCTCCAGCAACGACTTTCGTACCGGTACCTCGATCGAGCTCGATGGCCAGGTCTGGCGCGTCGTTGAATTTCTGCACGTGAAGCCGGGCAAGGGCTCTGCCTTCGTGCGCACCAAGCTCAAGGCGGTGCAGAGCGGCAACGTGGTGGAGAAGACCTTCCGGGCCGGCGAGATGGTGCCCCAGGCCGTGCTGGAGAAGAGCACCCTGCAGCACACCTACATGGAGGGCGACGACTACGTGTTCATGGACATGGCCACGTATGAGGAGACCCGCCTCACCGCCAAGCAGATCGGCGACAGCCGCAAATACCTCAAGGAGGGCATGGAGGTGAACGTGGTGGCCTGGAACGGCAAGCCCCTGGAGGTGGAGCTGCCCAACTCGGTGGTGCTGGAGATCACCCAGACCGATCCGGGTGTGAAGGGTGATACGGCCACCGGCGGCACCAAGCCGGCGATCGTGGAGACCGGCGCCCAGGTGATGGTGCCCCTGTTCCTCTCGATCGGCGAGAAGATCAAGATCGATACCCGCACCGACAGCTATCTCGGCCGGGAGAACTGATCGCCATGCAGCTCGATCACAGTCAGCTCGAGAAGCTCCTGGCCCTGCTCGGGGACAGCGACATTCAGGAGTTCAAGCTCGAGGGCGACGACTTTCGTCTGGAAGTGCGCCGCAACCTGCCGGTGCCTGCGGCCGCTCCCGTGGTGACGGCACAGCTGCCCGCCGCGATGCCCTCCCTGGCCGCTCCGGCCCCGGCCCCCCTGGCCGAGGTGCCCTCGGCACCCCCCCCGGTGGCCGCGGCCAGCCGCGGCGATCTGGTCGAGATCACCGCGCCGATGGTGGCCACCTTCTATCGCTCTCCGGCCCCTGGCGACCCGGCCTTCGTGGAGCCCGGCACCCGGATCAGCGTGGGCCAGACCGTGTGCATCCTGGAGGCCATGAAGCTGATGAACGAGCTGGAGGCCGAGGTGAGCGGAGAGGTGGTGGAGATCCTGGTGGAGAACGGCACCCCCGTGGAATTCGGCCAGGTGCTGATGCGGGTGCGGCCTGTCTGAACCTCCAGCGATCAGCCCAGCTCCCAGGCGGTTTCGATGGCGGCCACCATGCTCTCGGCCCGGGCCACCCCCTGGCCGGCGATGGCGAAGCCCGTGCCGTGGTCTGGGGAGGTGCGCAGGAAGGGCAGGCCCAGGGTGGTGTTCACGGCCGCGTCGAAGGCCAGCAGCTTCACCGGGATCAGGCCTTGGTCGTGATAGAGAGCCAGGTAGCCGTCTGGCCCTCCAGCTTCGCCCTGCCAGGCGGCTCCGGCATCCAGCCAGCAGGTGTCGGGGGGCCTGGGGCCTTCCAGCACCACGTCCGGATGGGCGACTCTCCAGGCGTCAAGGGCTGGCTCCAGCCATTCCAGTTCCTCGCGTCCCAGGCTGCCGGCCTCGCCGGCATGGGGGTTGAGGGCGGCCACCACCAGCCGGGGTGAGGACCGAAAACGTCTGCAGAAAGCCAGCAGCAGCTCCAGTTTGCGCGCCACCAGCGCCGGGCTCAGCTGCCGTGGCACCTCCGCCAGGGGGATGTGGGTGGTGGCCAGCAGGGTGTTCAGCCGCCAGTGGCCCGTGGGCGAGCGGGCCGTGAACAGCATCGTGGCCTCCGCTGCCCCTGCCAGTTCGGCCAGCCGTTCCGTCTGACCTGGGTAGCGATGGCCGGCGCGATGCCAGCTGGCCTTGGCGATCGGCGCGGTGACCAGGGCCCGGCAGTCTCCCCGTTGCACCAGCTCGGCGGCGGCACTGAGCCAGCGAAAGCTGGCTGCACCGGCCAGCGCGCCACTGCGGCCGGGAGGCACCGCTTCCTCCAGGGGCAGATCCAGCATCTCCAGCTCAGCCGGATCCCGCAGGGGGGCGCTGCTGTGGCAGCGCAGCTGGGAATAGCACTGTTCCAGGCAGTGCCGACAGCCCACCAGCACGGGCTGCAGCTCCGCGGGCCTGGGCCTGGCCAGGGCCTTGAGCACCACTTCGGCGCCGATCCCCGCCGGGTCGCCCAGGCTGATGGCGAGCCGCGGGTTGATCGTGTTGGATGGGCCCTGGCTGCCTGTGGTGAGTCCCATGCTGCGCTGGTTGCTGCTGGTGGGGATGGTGCTGGGTCTGGCGACGGGTGTGCGCCGCGGCTGGATCGAGGTGCGCTGGGGCCGCTTTCTCCAGGATCTCGGCGTTCCCTTCGTGGCCGATCCTGGCTCGCCGGAGTGTGCGCCCGCTCAGCCTGGCTCCCCGGTTCCCTCCTCTTCGGCCAGGGAGGCGCGGAACCCCTCCCTGTAGCTGGGATAGAGCAGGCGGTAGCCGAGCCCCTGGCAGAGCAGGCGGTTGCTCGCCCGGCGGTTTTCGATCCAGAAGCTGCGGGCCATCGGGCTGAGGGTGGCCTCGATGTCCCGGTAGCGCTGCACCTCCGGCAGGCGGATCCCGAGCAGATGGGCTGCGAACCCCAGGGACTCCGTGGAGGGGCAGGGGCAGTCGTCGCAGACGTTGAGCACCGCCGGGCGCTGCGCCTCGGACAGGGCGATGCAGTGCAGCAGGGCGCCCACGATGTCGTCCACGTGCACGCGGGAGAACACCTGGCCGGGCTTGTGCACCAGCCGGCTGCTGCCCTGGCGCAGGCTCTCGAACGGACAGCGGCCGGGGCCGTAGATCGCCGGCAGGCGGAACACCTGCACCGGCAGCCCCGTGGCCTGCCAGGCCCGCTCGGCCGCCAGGCGCTGCTGGCTGCGGCCCGGACGAGGGTTGGGGGGGGTGGCCTCATCCACCCAGGCGCCGCCGCTGTCTCCGTAGACGCCGGTTGTGGAGAGGTACCCCAGCCACTGCAGCGGCTGGCGGCCCAGCATGGGCTCCAGCAGGGGAAGCAGCGGATCGCCGCCCGGGCCATCGGGGCCAGCCGTCACCAGCACGTGGCTGATCCCCTCCAGCGCACCGGCCTCAGCGGCGCTGCCGCTGGCGCTGTCCAGCCGCAGCCAGCCCAGCCCCGGTTCGGCCCGGCGGGGCTGGCGGCTGGTGAGCAGCACGTCAAACCCCCGCCGGGCCATGGCTCGGCCGAAGCGCAGGCCCGTGAAACCGCCCCCCAGCACCAGCAGCCGACCGGCGGGCTTGACATCTGCCGGGGCTATGAGTACACCTGTATCACCCACGGTTGTTCGTCATGGCTGGTCTGATGCTCGCAGCTGGCTCACGCGCCACGGTTTCACGCGCCACGGGCTCACACGCCACGGGCTCACGCGTCATGGGTTCCCGCGCAGCTCGCGCAATGGCAGCCTCTTCAAGGGTCTCGTCCCCTGTCCTGAGAACCTGCCCCGCTGCCGGCACGTTCGACCTGGCTCAGCTCCAGGTCCTGCCCGCCCGCCACCTGCGCCGGCGTGGGGGGCCGGTCACGGCCCTGGTGTGCGGAGGGGTGCTGGCGGCTGCCCTGTGGATGGCCCCGGAAGCGCCCCAGGATCAGGCGGCCATCTGCCAGCGCCACAACGGGGCGGTGGCCTGCCGGGTGTGGTGAGCAGCGGCCCCATTCGCCGGGTTGCTGGCTGGCTGGCTGGCCGGATGCACCAGTTCCAGCAGCTTCAGGGCCAGGCGCAGATCCCCTTCGGTCCAGGCCCTGATGGCCATGGCCCGGCGGGGGTCATAGAAGCTCTGCTGGCGGTACCAGAAAAAAGCGTCGCAGTCGCTCTTGTGGCCATTGCAGGCCAGGCAGGCCGGCACACAGTTTTCGGTCACGCTCGGGCCGCCCTGGGATTTAGGGAGCACGTGATCGATCGATTCGGACCTTTGGCCGCAGTAGATGCAGCAGTGGTTGGTGAGCTGGTGCAGGGATTGGCGCCAGCGGCGCAATCGGAACTTGGGACAGAGATCTTCGAGGAAAACCCCTTCTGAGGTTTGTCCATCCCTGGCCTGCATGCGCCTTGCTCGGCTGGTGCCAGTGTGGCGGCATCTCCGCTGGTGACACTGTGTCGGCGGCTGCTGTTCCGCCGATGCGCTGCCTGCTGCGGCTGGGGCCCACCGGCCGCATCGAGGTGATCAGTCCCTACGACGCCGTCACCCAGGCCCAGTTGCGCAGCGTGCGGCCCCGGGGGCACTGGAACGGTGCGTCCCGCCACTGGGACTTTCCGCTGGAGGCGGCACCGGCCTTGCTGCGCCAGCTGGCGGGTCGCTTTCCGCTGGATCCTGAGCTGGAGGAATGGCTGGCCTGGATGGGGCAGCCGCTGCCGCCGCTGCCGCCCCACCGGCAGCTGGTGAGGGCCGCCCAGCTGGACCAGCCCCTGGAGGACGGGCGGCTCCTCTTTGCCCACCAGCGGGCTGCGGTGCGCTGGTTGCTGGCCCGTCGGGGGGCGGTGCTTGCGGATGCCATGGGTCTGGGCAAGACCCTCTCGGCCCTGGTGGCCGCCAGGGCCATGGTTCGCCTGGCGGATTGCCGCATCGTGGTGCTGGCACCCGTTGGCCTCCATGGCCACTGGCGCAGCGAGGCCCTGGCCCTGGGACTGCAGCTGGAGCTGCACAGCTGGGCCCGCCTCCCTGGGCACCTCCCCCCCGCCGGCACGGTGTTGATCGCCGATGAAGCCCACTTCGCCCAGAACCAGCACACCCGTCGCTGCCAGGGGTTGCTGCGACTGGCGCGCCACCCGCGGCTGCGGGCGATCTGGCTGCTCACCGGCACGCCGATGAAGAACGGCAGGCCGCTGCAGCTGTTTCCCCTGCTGGCGGCCATCGGCCATCCCCTCGCCCAGGACCAGCGCCGCTACGAGGAACTGTTCTGCCAGGGCCATTGGCGTGAGCGGGGTGGCCGCCGGCTGTGGCAGGCCAGTGGTGCCAGCCAGCTTTCGGAGTTGCAGCGCCTGATCCGACCCCTGGTGCTGCATCGGCGCAAGCAGGACTGCCTGGACCTGCCGCCCAAGCGCCGCCGCCTGCACCCCGTGGTGCTCGATTCCGACCAGGCCCAGGGATTCGACCACCGGGTCGAGCGCAAGGTGCTCGACTACCGCCGTCGGGCGGCCCTGGGGGAGGTGCGCCGGGACGCCGAGGTGCTGGCGGTGTTCACGGCCCTGCGCCAGATCAGCTCCAGTTACAAACTGCCGGCCGCCGTGGCCCTGCTGCGGCCGCTGCTGGCCGCGGGTGAGCCGGTGGTGGTGTTCACCGCCTTTCTGGCCAGTGCCCGGCTGCTGGTGGAGCGGCTGGGTCAGGGCTCGCTGCTCAACGGAGCCGTGCCGGTGGCCGAGCGCCAGAGGCTGGTGGATCGCTTCCAGGCCGGAGGCAGCGATCTGCTGGTGGCCACCTACGGCACCGGCGGCCTGGGGTTCACGCTGCATCGGGCCCAGCACGTGCTGCTGCTGGAGCGCCCCTGGACCCCAGGCGATGCCGAGCAGGCCGAAGACCGCTGTCACCGCATCGGCATGGCCAGCGGGCTCACCAGCCATTGGCTCCAGCTGGGTGTGGCTGATCAGCTGGTGGATTCCCTGATCGCCAGCAAGGCGGAGCGGATTGCCCTGGCCCTGCATCGGGGCGACCAGGAGTTGCGGCGGCGGTCGCTGCCGGCCATGGTGCGCGAGCTGCTGGAGCGCTGGTGACCTCAGGGTCTGGCTGGTTCGCTCCGCTTGCTGCCCTCTGCGCAGAGCTGGGCTCGCACCCGCAGGTCGCTGCGCAGCTGTCCATCGAGGGCGTCAGCTGGGATCGCAGCGGCCAGTTCGATCGCCCGGCGCAGATCGGCGCAGGCTGCCCGGTCATCGCCAGTCAGGCTGTGGAGCAGGTAGCGGTCGTTGAGGGGAGCTGGATCCTTCGGGAATGCCGCCACCACGGCATGACAGGCCTGCAGACGCTCGCTGAGGTTGGCCAGCTTCAGCTCCCGCAGGCAGTCATCGCGGCGAATGGCCTGCCTGGGCAGCGGTGCCTCCGCGCAACCGGCACAGGCCAGCACCCCAACCAGCAGCGGGCAGCAGCTCAACCGGGCCAGCCGCCGCCCGGCATCAGGAGCCGTAGCGATCATTGCGGGTCAGGCCTCCGGACGCCCTGGGCGCTTCACCGCTGCCCTCAGGCTGCTTGAACAGATCTCCCAGGTAACGGCCGCAATCCGGGAATTCCGTGGGGTTGTCCACCACGGCTTCCGTGATCAGCACTGCCGCGTGCTGGGGGGAAGTCTTGAACGGTCCATCGCCCTGACGCTTGATCACGGCATAGGCGGCATCCCAGCTCACCGTGTGGGTGTTGCCGTTGTTGCGCATGAAGCAATAGATCTGGGCTCCCTTGGTGCCGATTGTCGTCTGCCGGGTCTGGGCCTCCACCCCGGCTGGCACGAGTGGGGCTCCCACCAGGGCCAGGGCCAGCACCTTGCCCAGCTGCCGGCGCCACGGGCGGGCAGCTCCGGCGTGAGCGGGATGGTTGAACGACGCTGGCAGGCGTTGGCCCATGGCTTCAGGATCTGGAAGCAAGGCCCAAGCTATCGATCGGGCCGGGCCTCGTCGAGGGCGGAGGTCGCTCACCCCGGAGGACCGGCCTGGGGTACCACCAACCGAACCACCAGGGGCAGCACGATCAGCACGGTGATCAGACGGATGGCGTGCAGAGCGGCCACGGAGGCTCCCACGCCAAATTCCGCACCCACCAGGCTCATGCCACTGATCCCCCCCGGGGCCGCACCGAGCAGGGCCACCACCGGATCGAGTCCAAGCAGGCGGCTGCAGAGCAGGGCGATTCCCAGGCCGGCGATCACCAGCGTGAGGGTGATCAGCAGGGCGGGCTTCCAGAGATGACGCAATTCCTCGAAGGCGCTGGCCGTGAGGCTGGTGCCGATCACCGTGCCGATGGCGATTTCCAGCACGGTGCGGGTGCCAGGGGGCCAGCTCACCGGCTCCAGGCGGCCACTCAGGCTCAGGGCCCCAGCTGCCAGCAGGGCACCCGCCAGGGGAGCCGCGGGAATTCCGGTGCGCAGGGCGAGCAGTCCGCCGCCGATGCCCGCCAGGAGCATGATCGGCAAAGTCCAGAGTGTGGTCATCCGTCCATTCTCTCTGTGATCCGGCGGCGATCCAGCTGCGCTGCAGTTGCGATCAGGGGGAAGTCAGTGCAGCGCAGCGCTTGGCTGGGGTCGGAATCTGTGTTGTCATCGGCATCATGTCTCACCTGTCATGGCAACGGAATCCGTTTCCTTTCGGATCACTCGCAACACCGAGGATCTGGCCCAGACCACCCATGCCCTCTCCCAGAGGGTGGTGAAGCTGGAACAGCGTCTGCAGGCGTTGGAGTTGCAACTGGCCCAGTGGTCTGATCAGGGCAACCACCAGGAGTCCGAACAGCTCGACAGCCTGGAGAATGTGGAGCGACTGCTCCATGATTGCCGCTGTCTGCTGGGCTTTGAGGACCAGCCGGCCCACCCGGCTGCCGAGGTCGACGAGGATCATCTCCAGGGCGGTGATCACCCCCTGGCCGCCTGATCGTTGCCAACCCTGCCCCTGGTCAGCGGTGGCAGAATGGAAAGAAAGTCGGCCATGGCATTCCCCACCATCTCCACTTCGGCTTCCGCCCACGGGTCCACCCCTGGCGGCAGTTCAGGGTTGCGCCGCCCAGCCATCACCCCCTGTGCTCCCCCCGCGCCAGGTTGCTCTTCAGTGCGCAGCAGCGAAAACGACCACCAGCTGGAAAAGCTGGAGTTTGCCCTCGCTGTGGCCATCACCCGCGGGGATGGCGCCAGGATCCAGACGTTGCGAGACCAGATCGCCGCCCTTGGCGGCAACTGCGAGGAGCCCGGTACCTGAGGGAAGTCGATCGTCCCCTGATCCATCGCCAGGCTGATCCTGGGCCAGTTCCCAGGCTGAGTCCAGTCTCCACCTTGGAGCACCTGTCTGCTGCAACTGTGGCGCGTGGGTGCCTCAGAGCCGATGGTTCAGCCAACCAAGCCGACACCTTGAAGGACAATTGATCGCGATTGCAGGCGCTATCGAGTTTCTATACTTATCCAATGATCGCCACTTTCAGCATCCCGACTAGTACCCCCGTAGCCAAGGCCCTGACGGCAGTGACGCCAGCAGAGCAAGATCTCCGTCCCCGACTCCAGGCCGAACTGACCCTCTGGGAATCCCGAGCTGTCAGTGCAGCTGCGGCCGGCGATCTTGATCAGGCCGCCAGGGCCATTCTGGCTGCCCTGGACTGTGAACGCCGCCTGGCAGGTTTTGGTCCCCAGGTGATGCAGCTGATCAAGCCCCGTCACTGACCGGAGCCGTAAGCCGTATCCCCATTCAGCTTGATGACTGGCGAAAGGTACGCGTTCAGGGGTCGGGATGCCCCTGCGCAGGACTGCACGCCTGATGGCCCAACGCTGAGTGACCAAGAAGCAGTGATCTGTGCTGCTGATTCAGGGATCGGGCAGCAGTGACGGCATCACCC
>Ga0315900_10000291_pt1 | contig 89572 bp, 92 predicted proteins | sample LakEriMetagenome_FD_203521 | JGI IMG/M metagenome (GOLD analysis project Ga0315900, IMG submission 203521) | Freshwater fungal communities from buoy surface, Lake Erie, Ohio, United States - Buoy 12 MA114 | ecosystem: Environmental > Aquatic > Freshwater > Lake > Lake biofilm | place: USA: Lake... | reverse complement strand
CATTGGTGAATTACTAGAGTAATATCTAATCTGTAAGATCCAAATATAAGAGAAACATATAACATGCCAATTTTGATTGACTTTAACCAAGTGATGCTAGCGTCTCTATTTGCTGGCATCGGCAACCACCATAACATTGACGTAGACGAGAATCTGCTTCGTCACATGTTCCTAAACTCACTGCGCTATAATCGAAAAAAGTTTCACCAAGAGTTTGGTGAAATCGTAATCTGCGCCGACGGCAAGAATTCATGGCGTCGAGAAATCTTTCCTTACTACAAAGCTGCGCGTCGCAAGTCTCGTGAAGAGTCTGAACTCGATTGGAACGAGCTGTTTCGTATCATCAATACGATCCGTGCAGAGATCAAAGATCACTTTCCCTACAAAGTAATTCATATCGACCATTGTGAAGCCGATGATATCATCGGAGCTGTCGTACATGAGTTTGGGACAGAACTAAATATCGGTAACGATCAATTCCTTATTCTTTCTGGTGATAAGGACTATATCCAACTTCACAAGTATGCAAACGTAAAGCAGTACGATCCTGTTCGTAAGAAGTGGGTTCAAAACTCGGATCCTGATAAATACCTCATGGAACATATTCTAAAAGGTGACGGGGGAGATGGTGTGCCAAACATTCTCTCTGCTGATAACTGTCTTGCTATTGGCGAACGTCAAAAGATGATGACTGCAAAGCGCCTTGCTGACCTTTTAAAGGGTCCGCAGAGTATGGATGAAGCGACTCTTAGAAACTACCATCGCAATAAGATGATGATTGATCTAGGAGAAATCCCTGAGAACTATAAGACTAAGATACTAGAAGAATACAGCAAAGAAAAAGACGTTGGAAGATCGCAACTGTTTAACTATTTTGTTGAAAAGAAACTCAAAAACCTCATCACTGACCTACAGGATTTTTAATGATACTCTCACTATCCGAAATCGTAAACAAAGCAGCCGAGCTTAAAACGGTTCAAGAAAAGATTGACTGGCTGCGAAAGAATGACTCTCAGCCGCTCAGAACAGTTCTTAAGTTTACTTACGATAAGAGCGTAAAGTTTCTTATTCCAAATACTCCGCCGCCGTGGAAAAAGAATAGCTACATTGGTGTAGAGGGTATGCTGCTAAAAGAAGCTCGTCGTCTTCGTATCTTTGTAGAAGGGGGCGGTTATGATAACCTTAATCAAGTAAAGAGAGAGAACCTCTTTATTAGTCTACTTGAGGATATCGACAATAATGATGCTGAGCTACTCTGCAAGATGATTGCTCAGAAACCACTCGCGGGTCTTGCTCGCGATGTTATCGTACAAGCGTTCCCAGGTCTTATCGAAGGAGTAAAAGAGGAACAAAATGGCTAAGTCGTTTAAGAAATTTCGTGAAGAATGGGATGATGAGTGGGAAGATGACGTTAGTGACAAGGATCGAAAACTTCAGAGTAGACGTGACCAGCGTCGCAAGAAGTCCGCTGAAAAATTATCTAGATTTAACGAAAAGGTTGACGATTAATAATATGGAAAAAGTGATCCTCGCAGACGTTGACGGCTGCATGCTTTTGTGGAAGAGTGCGTTTATGAATTGGATGTCGCGCCACGGATATGAACGAAAGAATGAGGAAGACTCAGACATCTACGAGATAGAAGATCTATACGGCATCTCCAAAGAAAGATCCGACGAGATGGTAAACTTCTTTAACGAGAGTATTCATATGGGTCAGCTCCCGCCTCTGCGAGATGCCATTAAGTACATTCGCAAACTCCACGAAGAACATGGCTTTGTATTCCACTGCATCACCGCAGTTGGCACTCATCCGCTCGTTCATAAACTTCGCCAAGAGAACCTAAACAGAGTCTTTGGTGATAGTGTAGTGGAGCGCTTGGTATGCACGGCATCCAGCAAGGATAAAGAACCGATCCTTCGTGAATACAAAGACTCCGGTCTTTTTTGGGTCGAGGACAAGGTCTCGAATGCGATCATGGGAGCTGATCTTGGTCTTAAGCCGATAGTGATTAACCACGACTATAACCTTAAATATGAAGGCGACTTTATTCGAGTAAATAAGTGGAAAGAAATATATGAAATCGTTGTAGATCAAGCCCTGTGATGTAATAAATAACAGTAAGCAGATCATATTATGACTTGGCGGTCTGCTTAGCAAGACCGCCATTTTTTGTTATTAACAGGAGCATAGATGCCGGTATACAGTTTTAGAGACACTGATACGCACGAAGAATTTGAAGCTACAATGCGATACTCTGAGCTTGAAGAGTATCTAAAAGCTAACTCTCATATCAAACAAATATTTACAAGATTTCCGGGAACGGTTGACTCGGTGCGCATCGGCATTCGCAGGCCAGATGATAATTTTCGTGATGTGTTAAAAAAAGCAAAAATTCATAAACATAACACAATTAATGATTTTTAGGAGTATGCTATTCTCCTAAGAAGTCATAAGGAGGTTTCATGGCGATAAAACAGCGTAGACTATCCAGAAGAGAGAAGCTTAGACAAGAGAGAGAAGTGGACCATATGGTCGGCATACTGAACCAAAAGTTCTCAATGCGTCAGATCAAACCACTAACACCAGCTCAATCTGACCTATTTCAATCTTATAAAGAAGGGTATAATCTCGCGGCCATCGGAACAGCAGGTACAGGTAAGACTATGTGCGCAACATATCTTGCTCTACAAGACGTGTTAGAGAAAGGAGAGTACGAGAGAATCGTCATTATAAGATCTGCAGTTCAGACGCGCGAACAGGGATTTGTTCCAGGCACTCTACAACAGAAAGAGGCCATATTCGAAGCACCATATGTTGACATAGTAAACGATCTATTCGAAAGAGGAGATGCTTATCAAATACTTAAGACAAAGAGTATGATTAGGTTTACAACTTCTTCGAATATAAGAGGTCTTACATTTGATAATTCTGTCATCATCGTTGACGAATGTCAGTCTATGACGTATCACGAGCTCGATACTATCATTACACGCGTGGGAGAATCTTCAAAGATTATATTCTGCGGAGACACAGCTCAAGACGATCTAAAGCAGTCTAAGAACAGGGCTGATATATCCGGTCTTTCAACGTTTCTAAAAGTGCTAGACAGCATAGAGTCCTTTAACACAGTTAGATTTGGAATCGAAGACATAGTTCGCTCAGGACTTGTAAAAGAATACATAATCGCAAAAGAGCGATTTTTAGAAGCAGCCTAACTTATAAGCGAGTACCTCTTTTCTTTATAAATATAATTAAAAGAAAGATGCATACCTTTTCTTTATAAATATATCTAAAAGGGGTACTCGTGTTATGAGCGCAGGAAAAGGAATAGTAAGAGATAGGACAGACCGACACTACGGTCATGCGTCTCCTACTCCTAACCCAAAGCACAAAACTCCATACGTATCTAGCCTTCAAGACAAAGTATTTGTTGAAGGAAGAAAGGCTATTGTGCAAGGTGATGAGACTGCCTGTGGAGATCCGGCCGTTGGTTGTTCTTCCAAAGTTTTCATAAAAGGAATAGGCGTCCACAGAAGATTAGATAGCACCGGCGGCCATGGAAGCTGGGTGCCAAACGCAGCTCAAACCGGATCTTCTAAAGTTTTAGCTGGGTGATAAACATTGAGCACTAAACCAAATTATAGACAGCTACTAGCTCAGATAGCAGCGGAAACAGATCCTGTTGAAAAGCAGCGTCTTATTAATCTTTGTTATCAGTTTGTTTTCGATGATATTACTGAAGAGGAAAATGAACTCTTTGCGTATACGAAAGACAATTACGTAGTGCCAAACCCAGGAGATTCTGCGAATGGCGAGTTTGTTGCCTATGTTGGGTTGTACTACAGCGACGATGGTGAAACTACATGACAGTTTTAACTTTACGCCGCGATAAAGGATTTGCTCTTACGTTTGACGAGATGGACGACAACTTTGCTCTGCTGTCAGGTCAGATAGAAGATGCTGCTGGAACTACAGTTTCTGACGTTGAACCTGTTGATCCACAGACTGGTGATATGTGGTTTAATACTTCACCAGTTTTTGGCACAGGAACGCTATTACTTTGGGTCGGCACCGCATGGATCCAAGTGATTGGTTGATATATGATGTATGTATATTTTATAACACGTGAAGAAGACAGCCAAATTGTTGAAGTCTTCATACACGACCCAGAAGGAACATCATAATGTCATTTCCTGCATCACCATCTGATGGAGATACTCACGTTATCGGCGGGTCCACGTTTATTTACAACGCTGGGACCAATATCTGGCTAAGACTTAATCCTGGAACGAATGGGCAAGGCACCCAGGGTATTCAGGGCTATCAGGGTGTTCAAGGCGTTCAAGGTATACAAGGAACTCAAGGTATTCAGGGTATCCAAGGTATTCAGGGTATCCAAGGTATCCAAGGTGTCCAAGGTGAGCAAGGTATCCAAGGAATTGACGGCCGCGGAGAAGTTGGCTTTCAGGGTTTACAAGGTATAATGGGTGAACAGGGTGTTCAGGGTACTACTGGAGAGCAAGGTGTTCAGGGTATCCAAGGTGAACAGGGCGTTCAGGGTGTTACTGGTGAACAGGGCGTTCAGGGTACTGGAGATCAAGGTATCCAAGGTATCCGTGGTTTCCAAGGTATTCAAGGCTTCCAAGGAATGCAGGGTATCCAAGGTGAGCAGGGTGTTCAGGGTGTTCAAGGCGTTCAGGGTCTTCAGGGTGATCAAGGCGTCCAGGGTATGCAAGGTATCCAGGGTTTTCAGGGATTTCAAGGACTGCAAGGTTTCCAAGGTATTCAAGGCACCGGCGGTTTAGGTGTTCAGGGTCTTCAAGGTAACACGGGCGAGCAAGGTACACAGGGTACTGCAGGGTTTGTTGGTGGTCAAGGTATCCAGGGTGTACAAGGCGAGCAGGGTATCCAAGGTGAGCAAGGTATTCAGGGTATCCAGGGTATTCAAGGTGAGCAGGGTACTCAAGGATTCCAAGGTTTCCAAGGTATTCAAGGCGAACAGGGTATACAAGGTATCCAAGGTACTGCAAATCAAGGTGTCCAAGGTATCACCGGCCAGCAGGGCGTTCAAGGTTTCCAAGGTACTCAAGGATCGCAAGGTTTCCAAGGTACTCAAGGAGTTCAAGGAATTACTGGCAATCAAGGTTTCCAAGGTTTCCAAGGCATTCAAGGAAATTTTGGTCCAGCTCTCAAAATCATTGGCTCCGTAGACGATGTATATGCCACTGGAGATCCCAACGGTTTATTAAATTCTGAATTTCCTTCTGCGGTAATTGGAGATACCGTAATAGATAGCGCAGAACTGGCAGTCCCACCACGCGAGGTTGAGCTTTGGGCATATACCGGTGGCGGAGTTTGGATAAATGTTGGGCCTATCCAAGGTCCACGAGGTTTCCAAGGTATGCAGGGTATTCAAGGTATCCGTGGATTTCAAGGCATTCAGGGCTTTCAAGGGGTTCAAGGTGTACAAGGGAACTTAGGTACTCAAGGTAGCCAAGGTACTCAAGGAGTTCAAGGTCTACAAGGACTGCAGGGTATCCAAGGTACTCAAGGTATTCAAGGTAACCAAGGCGTTGCTGGTAATATAGGTGTACAGGGTATTCAAGGTTTCCAAGGTATTCAGGGCGTTCAGGGCAACCAAGGTGTTCAAGGGGATCAGGGCGTTCAAGGTATCCAGGGTGGAGGCGGACATCAAGGTCTTCAAGGTATTCAGGGCGAACAGGGTGTTCAGGGTATCCAAGGTGGTGAAGGTGGTCAAGGCATCCAGGGTAGTCAAGGTTTACAGGGTATCCAAGGTATCCAAGGGAAGGTTGGCGATCCGTTTAGGATAATAGGATCTATCGAAGACGTAAATGTTAATTTTCCTGCTAGAACTCCAGAAGAAATAATAAGAGAAGCGTTTGGTCCGACGCTCGATGGGCAACCGCCAACTCAAAGACCTGCCATAGCCAGCCCGGACTTGTCGGACGGCGTTATTGACGAAATGCTAAATGAGTTATGGTTATGGAATGGTACGGAATGGATTAACACTGGTGACATAGTAGGTCCTCAAGGTATCCAAGGTATCCAAGGACGCCAAGGTATTCAGGGTATCCAAGGTATTCAAGGTGAACAGGGTATTCAGGGTATTCAAGGTGAACAGGGTATTCAGGGTAACCAAGGTATGCAAGGACCTCAGGGTTTCCAAGGCATTATTGGAAACATGGGTATTCAAGGCAATCAAGGCCGCCAAGGTATTCAAGGAACTTCTATCCAAGGCGTTCAGGGTATTCAAGGCGAGCAGGGTATTCAGGGTATCCAAGGTACAGTTGGAAGTCCATTTAGAATACTCGGTTCTATTCAAGATGTAAATCAAGCGCCAACATTTGATCCGCAAATCATATTAGAATCTGCGTTTCCTGGTGCGACTCCTGGTGAAGCGGTTATCGATGAAGCTACGCTCGATTTGTGGGTGTTCACGCCTGATGCTGGCGGAGAGTGGATAAATGTAGGAAATGTTGTTGGGCCGCAAGGTATCCAAGGCGTGCAAGGAACGCAGGGAACACAAGGCCGACAAGGTATTCAAGGCGAGCAGGGTGTTCAGGGTGTTCAGGGTCGCGTCGGTCCTCAAGGTATTCAAGGTACTGGAAATACCGGATCGCAAGGAACTATTGGAGATCAAGGCATACAAGGTATTCAAGGCCTAAGGGGTCCAGGCCAAGGTGTGCAAGGTGTTCAGGGAGGCTTTGGTACTCAGGGTATTCAAGGAACGCAAGGAACCCAAGGCCGCCAAGGTATTCAGGGCGTTCAGGGACGCCAGGGTATTCAGGGCCGTCAAGGTGTTCAAGGTATCCAAGGTAGCCAGGGCCGTCAAGGTATCCAGGGCATGCAAGGTACTCAAGGTCGCCAAGGTATCCAGGGTATTCAAGGTATTCAAGGCGTACAGGGTATCCAAGGTATCCAGGGTATTCAAGGTATCCAAGGCATTCAGGGTATTCAGGGTCGTCAAGGTATTCAGGGTATTCAAGGTATCCAGGGTCGTCAAGGTATCCAGGGTATTCAAGGAAACCAAGGTGTACAAGGTATTCAAGGAACGCAAGGAACGCAGGGAACACAAGGCAGCCAAGGAGTCCAAGGACGTCAAGGTACTCAAGGTACTACAGGGCGTCAAGGAGTCCAAGGCAGTGTAGGTTTTCAGGGAAGACAAGGAACGACTGGCGCACAAGGCGTACAAGGAAGGCAAGGTTTCCAAGGTATTCGTGGTGAACAAGGTACTCAGGGTATTCTAGGAATCCAAGGTATTCAGGGTCGTCAAGGTATTCAGGGTATTCAGGGTAGACAAGGTATTCAGGGTATCCAAGGTACAGGAGACCAAGGTGTACAGGGTATCCAAGGTATTCAAGGAAGTGTTGGCATTCAAGGAATTACGGGTGCTGGAGAACAGGGTCTTCAAGGACAAGCCGGAACCTCACAGGGTATTCAAGGAGTTCAAGGTAACGCTGGCGCAGGCGGAGGCTCAACACTGCCTATCGGTCAAGAAGGCGAGGTCTTATATAATTCACAGAGCGGCACAAACAACGCGGAATTCGACGATCTTCTTAACATAGAACCAACTATCATCACTAATGTGAGTGAATTACCTACTTACTTTACCGGTCCTCCACCGGTAGTTAGTCAACAAGAAATCTTTAACACTTGGTATAGGTTTTCACATAATTCTTCTCTAGTATATCCAGCTAGTGCTGCAGACGTAGGACCGTCGCAATGGTCTTATGACGCAGGCAACCAAAGAATCCTTGGCTCATTGAATACTGGAACTGCAGCCGGGTTTGTTTCTGAGAAAAGATACTTAACGTATACTCACACGGTTGACCTTTCTAGCTCTGCTGGTGACAATGACACGATTGGTGTAGTGATTGCATTCGCAACCGAAGGAACGTTTGGTCAAGCTGGCTATAGAGAACATACGCTATCAGCAATTAGAACCGGTGGAGGGTCGGGCGCGGCGGTCGGGACTTGGTCGTTAGTTTATAATCTTTTACAATCTGACCAAGTTGTTATTAGTAACGGGTCTTCTTCGGTTCCAGCAACCGGTGGTTGGGCTGCGCTTGGATCTACTAGAGTAGAAATAGTTAGAAGCGGGAATAGCATTACCGCGAAAACATCGGCATTCGGCAGCACAACTCTTCTTAGCGCCTCGGCACTCACAGTTAATCTAACTAGTGCAGCATATTTGGCAAAATTCCAAGGCTCTAAACAGTACGGTTATTTGGTCCATAGTCAGGCATCGTCGTTTTTTACGAACGCGACGTTTGGCGGTGTTTCGGATGACGATGGTCTTGTATATGATGTAGAGACAGGCAGAGTCTACGGCCCATCGTCAACTGCTCCGTATTACCAAGATGTTACGGATGTTGTAAGTCCGTTTAGTGAAATTTCTGAGCCTGGAAGGTTCTATCACAACCCAGATAGCGGGACTACAGTTTGGAGATCTTCATTCGACTCTGAAACATACGTAATTGGAGGTGGTGGATCGGGTTCGCAAGGTATTCAGGGTATTCAAGGTCGTCAAGGTATTCAAGGTATTCAAGGTATTCAAGGTACTTCTGGGGCAGCTGCGAGTGAGGCGAGTCTTAGAATAGATCCAGATTATGACGAACCGACCGATAGAGAAAACGCCTGGGCCGCTTATTCTAGACAGTCTATGCACTTCTTTATAGATGATAACAATACAGAAGCTAGTAATTATTTCGGTTTCTACAATAACACGCGCCCTTATATAGATACTGTTAATAGCACAAATACGATCTTTAGAATAAATGAAGATGGCACTGTGCATACGACTAACACAATTCACGCTAGTGCGAGTGGAATAAGATTCCCTAACGATGCGTTTGGTGGAGGCGGTGATACCGCATCTATGTATCTTACAGCTTCATCCGGTGAAGCCACACAGCTTACACTACAAATGACAAATGACGCAGATGACGAAATCCACTTTAGAGTTCCAAGTATAAATGGTGTAAAGATAAACGATTATACTGTTTATCACACCGGAAATTTACAGGGTGTGCAAGGAATTGCATCGCAAGGTATCCAAGGTATTCAGGGTATCACCGGTCAACAAGGTATTACCGGTGAACAGGGCATCCAAGGCATTTCTGGAAATCAAGGCGTCCAAGGTATTCAGGGTATCACCGGTCAACAAGGTATTACCGGTGAACAGGGCATCCAAGGCATTTCTGGAAATCAAGGCGTCCAAGGTATTCAGGGTACTGGTGGTGCTGGGTCTCAAGGTGTTCAGGGTATTCAGGGTACTGGTGGGGCTGGGTCTCAAGGGGTTCAGGGTATAACTGGCCCGCAAGGTATTCAAGGTACCAGTGGAGGCGAAGGTGGATCTGGCATGGCTGCTAGAACAACAGTGGCCGGAACAACTTCTTCTTTAGCAAGCTTTAGTACTGCAGATCTAAATATTACCGGGTTCAAAGGATATTCTCTAATGGCTATCACCACTAGCGCAGCTGCTTGGGTGAGACTATATGTAAATGGTGCGAGTAGAACAGCAGATGCATCAAGAAATCAATACACAGATCCGGATCCAGATGCTGGAGTTATTGTTGAAGTTGTAACAGGTGGTTCTGAAACTGTTTTAATCTCTCCTGCTGTTTTCGGATATAATTATGAAACGACTCCAACAACTAACATTCCGTGTAAAGTAACATATCAGGGTGAAGGAACGTCAACTGTAACAGTTACACTTTCTCTAGTACAGATAGAGGCATCCTAAATGCTAAAAGAGTGGATAGTTACTCTCTACAATCACGAAGATCTTGAAAGTTTCTACGAAGACATGGAGACTCCTGGGGGAAGTCTTTACATTCCAGATAGGGCTGTTGTTTTAGCAAAAAGAAGACCAATGAGCCGTAACACTCATTATATGCTTACCTTTGAAGAGGCAGAACTGTTGCGTCAAGACGAGAGAGTTTGGGGTGTTGAACTCTTAGAATTGTTGGAGATCTCGACGCGACCATTAGGATATAAAATTACATCAGGTAGCTTTGCTAAAGATTGGGGCGCCGATGCAAACGATATAAATTGGGGTCTTTTAAGACAGTCAGAGTCTATTAGACCATCTTTGATTGACACTACTGATTGGCGTGCAGGGCAAACCGGGAGTATCGTGTATTATAATCAAAACGGTGACACTACTGAAAACGCGAGAGTATCAGCTACAGATCCTTGGGGAAATACGAGTGTTGTTTGGGAAACGCGGGCAAGCGGAAACAATGAGGCCGATGGCGGATGGAATACTAGTTACCTAGCTATCGATAGATCAAAACTTTACAGATTCTCTGTATGGGTTCGGAGAACATCGTCTACCAGTGGCGGAACATTTTATCTTGGTACTAATTCGGATGGTGGTGTATTTTCTACGTCCGACGGAAGTCAAAAAAGTAATCCATATTGGGAATGTTCTAGCACAAGCATTCTAACACAGAATCAATGGTATCTAGTGTGTGGATTTATATACCCATCAAACACAACGCATACAGGAAATCATCCAGATTCCGGTTATTACACACCGGGTAGTACAACAAAAGTAAGAAATATTAGTTATTGCAACATAGTTAGTGATCTAAAATGGGGCCCAACTAGTACAACAGGGCAACATAGATGCTATCATTACTACTGCAACGATAATACCACAAGATTACAATTTGCCGAACCTCGCATTGATTTATGTGATGGAAGCGAGCCTTCAATATATCAATTAGTAAACAACACTGCGAATAGAACAAACTGGGGCGATAACAACACCTCTAATATTTCTTCAGACTTAACTATAACAGCGTCAGGAAGAAACGTTGATGTTGTAATCTTTGACGGACACGTAGATCCGTCTCATCCGGAGTTTGCTGTAAATTCTGATGGCACCGGCGGTTCTAGAATAGTTCAGTACAATTGGTTTCAAAACGATGTTGGTTTCGGCACTGGAACTTATGTGTATACTCCGTATGTTGATCCAAACAGCTCAAACAGAACTTCTCAAAACAATCACGGCGTGCATGTCGCAGGAACCGCAGCTGGTAATACTCAAGGTTGGGCTCGAGATGCAAACATTTATAATATTAGCATCTATTCATCAAATCAAAACTTTGGAACTCTTGGATTAGATTCTACAACATACTGGGATTATGTACGAGCTTGGCATAATAACAAGCCAATTAACACGAATACTGGAAGAAGAAATCCTACGATATCAAATCATAGTTATGGAAGCAGTATTATATGGAACACTGGCAGTTTTGGGCCAGTCACTAGAGTTGTTTATCGCGGTGTAGATTTTAATCCTGGAAGATCTCTTACAGTTGCAGAATTACAAGCACGCGGGTTCTATACTACCGGGACGACTCCAGAAGTTCCGTTTTATTCTACATCACGCGATGCTGATATACAAGATGCAATAAATGATGGAATAATAGTAATAGCTGCTGCAGGAAATGAATATTGGAAAGTTGTAAATAATATTGATCAGGATTACAATAATATATTCTATGCTACGGTCTCAGGTACAAACTTTGTTTTGTATCTAAATCGTGGGACTGGGGCTGCTGGGCAAGGATATGCTCCGGTTATAACAGTAGGCGCAGTAGGAAGCGATTCTGCGGAATACAAAGCAACGTTTAGTAACTGTGGAAACCAAGTTGATATTTTTGCAGCAGGGCGTCAAATACAGAGTAGTACGCATACTGCATATGGAGCTGTGAGCTCATCCGTACTCGATCCTAGAAACTCGAACTACTTCTTAGGCAAGCAGCAAGGTACGAGCATGGCTGCGCCTCAAGTAACTGGCATGATTGCGTGTCTTGCGGAACATTGGCCAAACATAAAACAGCAAGAAGCATCTCGATGGTTAATAGATTTTTCAAATAAAGATCAGATGGGTGACACTGGTGAAGATAGCGCAATGCAAACGCTAAGTCTTCAAGGCGCGCCGAATAGATTCGCTAGATGGTTTAATCAAAGACTAATTGAAGGTGGAATTTTTCCACAAACGAACTTTAGACCTAGGACGGTAAACGGAAGTTTCGTCTACTATGGAAGGAGGCTTTGGCCTCGCCCAAGAATAAGACGGCGCGGCTAAAAAGGTTGACATTTCTTCGGTGTTAATGTATAATAGAACAAACACGAAGGAACTAATATGTTTAATCACGTCAATCATGGTGTAGTGCTTCCAGTCATTACGAGACAGACTACCGAGACTGGAAGGAAGTACTATACTCCTGAAGGTAATGCTTATCCATCCATCACGACAGTTCTATCCGTCATGGACAAAGGCGGTCTTCTAGAGTGGCGTAAAAGAGTTGGCGAAGAAGAAGCGAACCGCATATCGGTTCAAGCGGCGACTCGTGGTACTGCGGTACACAAGTTAGCCGAAGACTATCTAAATAACGAACCGGATTGGCAGAAAGGGCACATGCCTTCGAACCTCTTCTCGTTTGCTCAGATCAAAAAGATACTAGACGAGAGAGTCAACAACGTATGGTTCCAAGAGTCCTTTCTGTATAGCGATCATCTAAAATGCGCAGGACAGGTTGACTGCATCGCTGAGTTTGACGGCGAGCTCTCGATCATAGACTTCAAGACGTCGAGGAAACCAAAGAACGCCGAGTGGATCACTAACTACTTTATTCAGGCTTCGTTCTATGCTGCTGCATTCTTTGAGAGAACTGGTATTCCTATCAAGCAAGGAGTCATCGTCATCATGGTCGACGGAGACGAACCTCAAGTGTTTAAGATCAACACATATGACTATCTAACACATTTCCTTTCAGTTCGAAAAAAGTACAAACAAATTCACGAAAACGGTTGACATTCGTTTAGAATCAGTATATAGGTATACTATAGCGTGAAAGGAAATCGCATGTCTTATACCTACACTCCTACCGATCGCTTTTTCATCGAAAACCCTTATGGACTTCAACTCAATACTGACAACATCCCTCTCAACTCTCAACAGATTCTCGACTACATCTCTACAACTGACAGGGAACAATTTGATATCGAGGGAAATATCATCATCGCGGAATATACAATCGACGGAAAATACAAGTATCCCGTGATCGCATTCCCTCACGACATTTGGACTCCTACTGGAAAAATCAAAAAAGCTTTCAAACAATCTTTGAAACAATTGCCATACACCGATAATGATGTTCCTCATAACCTTTGGGAACTTCCTTTCGACAAAAAATGAAAAAGTGTGCTAAGTCTATTGACATTCGTTTAGAATCAGTATAAACTGTTTATATCAAACGAAAGGATCCACTATGTACATCGCTGAACTTGACATCTCCGCCGAAGCCTCTCAAGAGTCAGTCCATCAGTTCGCAACTGAACACGGTTGCACTGCTGAACTTATTGCTGAGTATGGCCCTGCCGGCGGAAATCCTCTCTATCAATTCTCTTCTGATAGTAAAGATTGTCTTGAGGAACTCGTCTCTCAAGTTCTTGGCGACATTGACCAAGAACATATGTCTGCCACGATCCAGGAGATTTAAAAATGTGGATGGTTGAAGCTAGAACATTTGGTGAAGACGCTCAGTTCTTTCGCTATGGACCGGTCTCTGAAAAAGTGTCTCGCAAGATTCACGGCGATCTGACTAACTCTGGAGAGTGGGCAGTAGTTCGCTCCTGGAGTATTGAAGAAGAACTCGAGCAGAAAGAGTCTGATGCTCGCATTCTTGCTTGGGCAAAAGAAATTGAAGATGGCGTTGGAGAAGGACAGCCTCTATGAAATATCTTGTTATCCTCGTAGCTCTTTCAGCATGCGCAACTGTTGACAGCGAACTCCAAGCTCATTTGGAAGCAGAGAGTGATTTTGCTCGTCATCAGTATCACACTCAGCAAGCTCACGAAAAGCAGTACGATCCTGAATATGTTGATGACTGCTACTACTACGAGGAACTTGTCTGCGAGTTCGAGTAAGACATGACTTTCTTTCAACACAGAGCAATCAACACAAAGGGTAATTATCTCGTCGGAACTACATGGCCGTTTCGCGGCTGTCATGTAGAGATGCACGAAGATGGACTATCCTGTACGTGTAAGAAAAGGTTGACATATAAGTGCAACCATATTATATCTGTAGAATTAGGTATTCTAGGTGTAGGACAAACATATCGCAAATGAATCTATTCGTTCTTAATAAAGACCCAGTAAAAGCTGCGCAACTGCAATGCGATAAGCATGTGGTTAAAATGATTGTGGAATCTGCTCAGATGCTTTCCACTGCCCATAGAATGCTCGATGGCACTCTAGAGAGGAGAGCCTCAAAGTCAGGTAAGACCACCGTTAAATACTGGACAATGCCAGACGAGCGCGAAAACATCTTCTACAAAGCGGTGCATATGAACCATCCTTGTACCGTATGGACTACGAAGTCAAACAACAACTATACGTGGCATTGGGTACACTTCGCTGCTCTCTGTGACGAGTATAAATATCGTTATGGTAAAGTTCACGGCACCGATAAACTCCTAAGAGAAGCGCTCTACAGTCTTCCAAAAAACATTCCTATCGGTTATCTAACACAGCAGCCACTCGCTATGAAGGCTAACCCAGAGTGTATGGATCCAAACGACGTAGTGGGATCTTATCGTAAGTTTTATCAGACAAAGCAACATCGTTTTAAGATGGTGTGGACAAAACGCGATATCCCAGAATGGTTTGAGGTAACTACTTAATGGAAACATTTTTACACGACTTTAGAGATGGAAACGGCCCTGTTCCATCTCATCATCATAAGAACGGCGGAGGCATAGTTGCGAATACCGCGACGGTGTCAGACGATAGTATAGTAGATCCTCAAGCAGAAGTTGGCGGAAATGCTATGGTTATGAATGGTTCTAAGATACTCAATCGCGTAAGAGTTTACGGAAATGCGTACATATCTGATGGCGTTACTCTTGAGGATGACGTTGAAGTATATGGAAAGGCTGAAGTAAGGTATGGAATCGTCATCTTTGAAAAGGCGAAGGTTTCGGTTCCTCCAAAGGTCGTTCTAGGCTTCGATCATAAGGTGATTATTACCGACGAACATATCACTATGGGCTGTCACATGTTTGATAAGGAACAGTGGAAGCGAGCAGCACCGATCATTCGTGTAAATGGGTATCCTACTAAGACTGCGAATCGTATTCACGAGATAGTTAGCAGTATTGCAGAAGTTCACTTTAATCTCTTCATAGAAGAAAGCGAAGATCATGAAGTACGCAATCGCTGAAGAAGAACTTGGCTTCTTTCTTGGTGCCTTTCAGAAGTTTGGCATCTTTGCCAAGAATGATGTTCTTGGTCTTTCGAAAGCGATTGCTTTTGATACGAAAGAGGAAGCAAACGACTACATAGACGAATACTTAGGAAGAGATCGCGGTGATTGGAATATAGTTCCAGTAGAGACGAAGGGCGAATATATAGACGCTATCTATCTCATTAAGAATGGATACCATCGGTATACACATAAGATGATGGACGCGCTCCCAATGACTTCTACACTTATTCACTAAGATAATGGTTGACATTCGTTTAGAATCAGTGTATTCTAACAATATAGGAAACGAAAACTGAAAAGGTCTACAGAATGGCTCATATGATTGAAATGATCGACGGCGTTGCTCAGATGGCTTACCGCTCGTCGAAAGGTAAACCGTGGCATGGCCTCGGTACTCCGGTTGGCGACGATATGACTCCCTCCGAAATGATGAATGCTGCCGGTCTCAACTGGAACGTTCAGAAGGTTGACTCCTTTATCGAGTTCAACGGCAATCGCATTCCGACCGGGCAGCAGTCGCTGATCCGCGAAACCGATGGCAAGATCTTGACTCAAGTCGGTCCTGGTTGGAACCCTGTGCAGAACTCCGAAGCTTTTGAGTTCTTTGCTGACTTCGTCTCCAAAGGCGATATGGTAATGGATACTGCTGGTTCGCTTCGCGACGGTCGTATCATCTGGGCTCTCGCAGACGTTCGCGACGGTTTCACTCTGTTCGGTGGTGATGAGGTTAAAGGTTACCTCCTCTTCTCCAACCCTCATCAGTACGGCAAGTCGATCGACGTTCGCTTCGTTCTTGAGCGCGTCGTCTGCAACAACACTCTTACTGTCGCGCTTGCTGAAAGCGGCCAGGCTGCTGTTCGCGTGAACCACCGTTCCGTCTTCGACGCCAACCGCGTTAAAGAACTGCTCGGTCTGTCTCACCGTAAGGTTGAAACCTTTAAATCGGCTGCAGAACTTCTTGGTTCGAAGCAGTACGGTCAGAAAGACCTCGAGAAGTACTTCGGTCAGATCTTCGGTGAGTCCACCAAAGAAGGCAAACTTCTGTCGCCGACCGCCGAACGCGCTCTCGAAGTTGTCGAAAGCCAGCCCGGTGCAGAGTTCAAAAAGGGTTCGTTCTGGCAGATGTTCAACGCAGTTACCTACATGACTGACCACGAACTCGGTCGTTCCAACGACACTCGCCTTTCGTCGGCTTGGTTCGGCGTTAACGCAAAGCGAAAGGTTGATGCTCTCAATCTCGCAGTTGAGATGGCAGAGGCAGCGTAAGCTGCCTCTCTTTACACAATATATAATAGGTGGATCTGTAATGGGAAAACACATCAAAACCCAGTTGGACTATGATATGATCGAGCAGTTCGCAAAAGAAATCTTGCGACTCGATCCTAGCAACGCAGTCTTGGAAAAATATTTGAAGATGAGCAATTTTGAAGGAGCTGAGCTGCGAAAATGTTTAAAGGTCTAGGACTTTCACTTTTTATCGTAATGATTTTGATTGTAGGTGTACCGCTTGGTATGAGCCTATACTTACTTTAACATAACACAGGAGAATATACTATGAATGACGCATATAACGTAACCGCAGAAGAACTTCGTCAGTTCATCGAGCGCTACGAACGCCTCGAAGAAGAAAAGAAAGACGTGACTAGTTCTCAGAAAGAAGTCATGGCAGAAGCTAAGGGTCGTGGATACGACACCAAGGTAATGAAGAAGATTATTGCTATTCGTAAGCGCAAGGCCGATGCAATCGCCGAAGAAGAAGCTGTTCTTGAGATGTACAAGTCCGCGTTGGGCATGGCTTAATGAGCAAGGAACAAAGCAAACGAGCTATTGAAAAGATCTATCCCGACTTCGATAGCCGATACGGAGTATGGGGATGGTGTTCGCTAGATAAAGCAGGATGTATTATCGACTGCATTGATGATATCTTTACACGAGTTAATGATCCAATTTGCGTAGAGATCGGCGTCTATGGCGGAAAGAGTGTCATTCCAGTAGCTCTAGAGCTTAAGCGAATGAACTCTGGAAAGGTCTACGCGATCGATCCCTGGGATAACGGAGAAGCTACAAAGGGATATGATGGCGAGCATTACGAGTTCTGGACTAAGGTTAACATGCCTTGGATCTATGAAGTCTTTACTACTTTGATCGAAGAAAACGGTTGTTCTGAATATGTAGAGATCATTCGAAAGGCTAGCGATGATGCGCCTGTGATCTATGATATCGACTTCCTGTACATCGATGGTCAACATACGGTACAAGCAATTCGTGACGTAGAAAAGTACGCGCGCCAAGTTAAACTCGGTGGTTACTGTATCGCTGACGATATTAACTGGGGAGATGTTTCTCTAGTTCCTGATGCTCTAAAAGCTATTGGCTTTGAAGAGCAGCGTTGGATCGACGGCGCGATCATCTTTAAGCGTACTTCTATTAAATAAAAAGGGTGGATCCGAAGATCCACCCAAGCTTTAGAAGGGGCCGGTTGTTTCCGGCCTCTTTTATATTAGAATAGGTTAGATACTCTAACGCGTCTGTAGTAGACGTTGCTGTTTGCAGTAAGAGCACCTTCGCTACGGGTTGGGCCGAAAGCGAATGGGTTAGCAACCATGCCGTAGCGGGTTTTGAAGCCGATCTTTGGCTGGAAGCTGTCTTCACCAACAGCGCGGTACATCTGTAGTGGAACGTATGGGCAGTAGAAGATACCTGCGTCGAAAGCAGATGCACCCTTGTAACCTACGACCATGTAGTTTGCACCAGCGTATGGATCTACATAAACTCTGTAGCGACCGTTTAGAACACCGGCGAAGGTGTTTCCGGTATCGTCTACGTTAAGAGCGTTGCTGTTGAGAGCTGGTGTATAATCGAGGACACCTGCCATCTGAAGAGCGGAAGCTACGTCAGAAGAACAGACCACGATGTTACCCTTGCCTCTACGAGTAGCTTTTGCAATTGCATTAGCTTCAAGTTCGATCTGGAACATAAGTCCCTTGAACTTCTCAACTGACCAACGGCCGTTTGAGTCAACGTCAAGGTCGAATACGCCAGCAGCAGCAGTGTTTGCAGCACCGGTTACAGCAGAGGTATAGATTGTGCGAACAACTTCACGGTTGATTTCTGCGAGGATTTCAGACTGAAGAATGTTAGCAAGTTCGGACTCTGCGTCAAGACCATGAACAGCACGAAGGTCTTGTGCAAGTTCAGTGGTGTATTCTGCTTTTAGCGCGCGGCTCTTTGCAGATACGGTAACTTTTTCGATAGCAAGAGCCATCTGTGCGAAGTTGGTTCCGTTTCCGTCGCCAAGAGCTTCAGCAGCTGCAGTGGTCATACCAGTACCGGTGTTTGCGGTAGCAGCGCCACCGGTTGTACCAGCCATTGTGCCTGTACCGGAGAAGTCGGAGTCAGCTTCGCCGTAGAAAGCTTCTACTGCGGTGTTACCTGACATTGCGTTGTAGTTAGAACGCATTGCGAAGATAAGACCAGTTGGGCCGGTCATTGGCTGAACACCAGCAATGTCGTATGCCATTAGGTTTGGCATGGAACGACGAACTAGGCTGATGAGGATTGGGTCGTAACCAGCTTGTGGTGTAGCTGCGCTTGAACCAAAACCGCCGGTTCCGGCGAAGTTGGTTGGAGCTTCTTGAAGGAGCGAAGTCATGTTGATTGACTGGTCGCCGGACTCAAGAAGTGCCTTTTCTGTGTTTTCGAGTAGAGTAGCAGTTACTGCTTTTCTGTGCTCGTCTTTGATTGGCGAGAATGAAGAGTGCTCAAGAAGAGGACCCCACTTTTCGACTAAAGTTCTATTAGATTGACTCATTTGCTGTCTCTCCTTTGGCTGTTGTTATTTTCTGGTTTTATTTATAATTTTGTTTTTTTCACTTAACAGTTTTCTTGTTTAGTGCTTCAACGATGGCATTGACGGTTGAATACGAAGATGCTGGCTTTTTAACTGCCACTTCTTCAGTAAGAACTTCTTCTGCTTCTTCGTTGATCACTTGAGATTTCTTAGTCTTAAAGAAAGATTCCTTAAGAGTTTCAAGATCTGACTTATAGCCATCGACGTTATCAGCGTCAAGCTTTTCTGATAGAACTCTTAGTCTTTCTTTCTGAGAAACGGTGAGTCCTTCTGAAACTTCTTCAAAAACTTTATCAGCCTTAAGAGCAACAATAGTCTTCTTAAGCTCGATGTTTTCGTTGATCACTTCGTTTGCCTGATCCGCTAGAGAAGCGTTGTGCTCTTCTAGGCCAGCAACTACATCTAGAGTCTCATCGTCGATATCGATGTTGTGCTCAGTGAATAGTTCTTTAAGTCCACTCATTAGGGACTCAGCCATCTCAACTTTGATACCAGCTTCGATAGCAACTTCGTTCTCTTTCATCCACTCTTCTACTACATAGTCGAGGTATGAGTCTAGATTCTCTACGATTTCATCCATAGCTTCGCTAACGGATTCTGTAAGCTTTTGTTCGAATTCTTCTTCAAGAGCTGCGGTTGCTTCGTTTATACGAATCTGAGCTGCTTCATTTACAGCTGCTTCGAATACGAGCGTTACCTTTGATCTGAATTCTTCTGAAAGATCGATACCTTCGAACATGCTAGAAATTGATTCTTCAATAGAAACAACTTCTTCTTCGATTACTTCTTCTTCAGTTTCTTCTGACTCGGAAACTGGAGGCTTTGCAACAGAACCTGCCTTTGGATCGACAGCTTTCTTTACGTCTCCTCTACGTGCCTTAACTTCTCCACCTTCTGGTGTAACAGCATCAGGAACCGTAGAGACACCGTCATCGCTTACAAATTTTTCTTCTAACTTTGACATATTTACTCTCCTTTTAATGGATTCGTGTTTCATATCCATATTTATAAAACTTATTTCTTCAGAGAACGAACGAAGTTTTCAAAGAGACGAGCAGCAAACGCTTCGTCAATCTTTCTTTCAGTTCTCTTATACGTTTTCTTCACTTCCTTCACGGCCTCTTCGATCATCTGCTGGGCTCTCCAAGTTCCGGAAACTATGTCGTAGAAATACTCTGTATTTTCCATGATTCCGTTAACAAAACAGTTTGGACCCGAAGGATCCGTAACGATATCTACAGTAGCAAGATGGAAGTCGTTCTGAACTTCCATGATACCTTCTTTAGTTGGTTTAACAGAACCAAGACCACGAGTAGATACACCAACCTTTACACCTTCATCGATAAAAGTTTTTACGATGTTACCCATTGGTGTGCTAAGTATCTTTGCTTTACCAACGAAGTTCGATCCGTCACGCTTCATATCTGTGATGAGGTGAGAGACACGATCACCGTTTATCTGCGGTCCGTCTGGGTGTCCAAGTTCGCCAAGAGCTCTCTTTGTCTTGATGAACTGATCCTCATATCTCATCATTTCTTTTTCAAGAATTGTTGAAGGGTATATGCGTCCGTTGCGATTCTTGATATCGCCCTGCATGAAGATACCTTCGATGAAGTACTGCTTTGGCTCGTTCTCGTTTGCCTCAGTGACAACTTGAACTTCTTCGATTGTTTCTGTAATCAGTTTCATATCTAATCTCCTTTATTTTATTTATAATTTTAATTCTTATATGAAACTGGAGTGCATTTAATGGTGGTCGATCCTGCAATCGTATCTGTAGAAAGTTTTTCTAGAATTTCTATCGTCCCTTGCGGCATCGTGAACGTTGCTGTTGGATTCGTCGCACTAGTAACTGTGATGACTGAATTTGCAGCCGCATAGATACGAACTAGTTTTGAGTCGTATACGGTGTTTGCAGATGTGAATGATAGTTCAGTGTTTAAAGCTTTAAGTATCATAGTGCTTCCCTCGCAAAGCTAAGGATTTCGTTAAATCCAGTCTTATCTTTCATTGCGACTTCTTCCATTTTTTTACGATTTGCGGAAGAAAGATCCTTAAGCATTTGATTTAGAAGATCGGCGTCTTCCTTCTTAAGTATTACAGATGATCCGTCCTTAAGTTTTACGATACCTTGGTTGAATACTTCTGTAAGTTCTACAGACTCTCGGATCTTTTCTTCACCGTCTGCATCGCGATCTACGTTTGAGATCGGAACGTTTCTCGTTCTGCTCTTTCCTTGTGAGTCCGTATAAGAAATAGTCTTTTTAAGAGCAGTATGTGTTACTTCGTTAAGACCAGCCTTTGCTGAGCGATAGCCCATAGGATCTGTCTTTAAACGACGATCTCTTTCTTTTTTCATTTCGTCTTTAGTGTAGCTACCATGTGGTACGCCACTATTCATATGCCACTTAAGACGCCCGTGAGACATTTTTGTTATATCTTCTTCGAGTTCAACTTCTTCCATCTTGTTTGCGGATCTGTTTAGGCCAGTTACACGGTTCTGTCCTTGCTTATAGTCTTTAGAAGTTAGAGTGCCTTTATCTAGCTTCTCTCTTTTCTTCTTAAGATCTAAAGCAGCCGCAGCGTGATAGTCGCGAAGTTTGTCTTGCGAAATCTCATCAATCTGCTCGACTTCTTCTCCATACATGTCGTCATAGTATCCGCTTCCGCCAGATCTAGATGTCATTCTCATCTCGCCACGAGCATAAGAGTATAGAGACATCATTGTCTGATAAGCATTTGATAGCTTGTTTTGATACCACTCTTCTGGGTCTATCCCCATATCGAGGTAGTCCATGATCTCTTCCGCTGCGTAGCAAATGAACTCAAGTTGGCTCATCATCATCGGAATTTCTTCGTATGCGTCTTCTGCCATGTTTGCTTTATCAGCGAGACGACCAGAAGCGCCAGATATACCCATCATACGGTTCTTGATCTTACGCTTTACATCTGGACTTGACTTCTTCATCGATGAAGATGCCTGAGCAGCAGCAACAGCAGCATTACCTGCCATATTACCAGCAGCTTTCTTGATGTAGCTATGTAGAGTGTTTGGAGAAAGCTCGTCGAGTTGTTCGACTTCTTCTTTAGCAACGAGTTTATCAGTTGCCTTTTTAATACCGCGCATTCTGTCCATAGCTTTGCTAAAATTCTTTGGTTGATCTGGGTTATTATATTCTCCAGACTTTCTAGCCTGATCCATAGCGCTTATATTAGCTTTCTTGATATATGAACCAAGAGTCTTCTTACTAATTTCATCCAGCTCTACACTCTCGGTAGCGCGAACCTTTGGTTCACCAGCAACCCCAGGGTATGCTTTTTTGCCAGCAAGATTTACACCAGGTCTACGCTTCATGACTTCCTTAGTGCTTAATTCGCCTGTGTTGGTTTTGTCAGCAACTTTACGAATATATCTACGAGCAAGGTCGCGAGAGATCTCATCGAGTTCTTCGGCTTCTTCTTTTACAAAACCGTTGTTTATTTCTGCAGATGGAACCTTACGAGCTTTTAAGAATTTTGTAATCTTATCTTTATCACCCATAAGAATCATTTCTGTGGCACCGCCGTGCTGCTTAAAATTAATCTTAAGACCTGCATTTAACGCACCTGAGGCGGCGTTTTTCTTATAATTGCCATCGATATCCATAGAGAAGGTTGCTTCGTCGAGTTCAACTTCTTCTTTACGAATAGCTTTGCCAATCGCTTTACGACGATTGTGAAGATACTTATCTGATTTATCCTTATCACCGTCGTTATCAATGTCACCATCTTCTTTGCCGACCGGATCCATTGCTTCCTTCTTCATGGAACCCTTACCAGCGAATGTGCTAGCAGCATCCTTCGACATCGTGACTGGATACTTCTTGCCACCAAAGGCAAAGTGCTTTGCACCTGACTTGTGAGCGTTTGCAGCAGCGGTGTGGAACGCATTCTTTTCAGTTGCAAGGATTTCTTCAGGAATTACAAACACTGCTTCGTTAACAGATTTAGAAGGCTTATTTCCCTTCTTATACTTTACATGGCTGTCCTCGGTATCGTGCTCACCACCTTCAGCGGTAGGAACATCAAAGCTACCTTCGTAGACAGTCTCATCTTCGCCCTTATCGTAGTCTGCTCTGCGCTTAGGCGCCTTTTTTGTATTTCCAGTAAACGCGTGATCAGGGGCAACAGGATGATCTACCTTATCAATGATATGTTTATCTTTGAAATCTTTCTCGTCACCGGCCTTTGGCTGCGCGACCTCTGATATTATCTGACGTAGAGTCTTCATTTGTTGAGCCCTCTTTTGAATGGTTTTATTCTGTTATTTATAACTTTTAATGATTCTTCTGCCTCTAGATCGTCCTGTGGAGGCTGCTGTTGATCTGCAGGAGGCTGTTGATCTTGGTCAGGTGGTTGATCGCCAGGCATTTCTATATCGTATAGACCAGCTGCTTTCTCTTTATCCATCTGTTTCTGCATCTCTCTCATTTCGTCGTCAGTCATGAACAGAACATTCTTAACGACCCACTCACGAGAGTAATACTTACCGATCTGCTCTTCTATATCCTTTAGCATATTGACTTTTTCACGAAGAATTTCAGTCTGCTTGAGTTCCTCAAAGTAGTTGTCCTTCATAAAGTCATAGCGGATCTTATCTTTAACTTCAGCCCATTCTTCAGGATCTAGGATACCTTTAAGTATGAGTTGCTTTTCTAGAAGAAGATCAAATAGACCAGAGAAACGAGCTCTTAGACGGCGAATGAATTTGCCAAACTTGAGTTCGTCACGTGTAGTTTCTGAGACTCTTCCAAAGCTATACATAGTTTCTGGTTCTAGACGAGATATCGGAACCTTTAGAGACTTATACAGTTTTCTTTGGAAGTACTGAAGGTTTTCATCTTGGCTAAGAGCCTGTGCGCTTCCTCCCGCAAGAATATCAACTTCAGTTGATCTCTCGCCACCTCTACGAGGAAACCAAAAGTCTTCAGTCATAGTCATAAACTTGCGACCGTCTGTAATGTCGCCGCTATCAGAGTCATACTGAAGTTTATTCTTATGACGAGTCATCATATCGTGTAGGTACTGCTCGGCCTTTGCTTTAGGAAGTTGTCCTACGTCGATATAGAATATTCTTCTTTCTGGAGCACGGGTGATCGTATAGATAACCGTAGCATCTTCTAGCATACGAAGTTGGTTTAACGGTTTGATCGCAGGATGAAGATACGATAGGACCAATGAGTTCGTTTCATTCATTAGTCCTGACGTTACTCTAGCAACGGAATCCTTCGCAATGCGATAGCCTTGTACCGTTTGCCCAGAATGAATGTTGTTTGAAACTGACTTCGAACCAAAGCCAGCATCTGAATAGAGATAGTACTCTTTCTTAATCTTTTTAAGAGGAATACCTGAATGTGGATCTTTCGCCTTCTCGTCCATTTCTTTTACGAGACGAAGTTTGCGAGGATCGATGTATCGTATTTCTTTAATACCGTCTTTAATGTTTTCATTATCGATAATGATATGATAGTTAAGACGACCGTCTACGTAGAACTTCTGAAAGATATCGTACCCATAGTTCGAAAAGTCAAGAAGACGAAGTACTTCTTCAAACTCTTCGACGATTCGATCCTTTACTTTATCAGGAAGTTCAGTGTCGTCTAGAACTACCTCTACAGCGTTTTCGTGCGTATCAATATTGATCGCCTCGTTAACTACCTCATCAACTGCCTGACCTATCTCTGGCTGCATCATCATTCCACGATACTTGGTGACGAGTTCGCCTTCTGTTTTGGCGTCGCCTTCCATGTTGATGGCGATACCATAGGATCCTCCTAAAGAGTTTCCTATGGTGATCGCACCTTCGTCGTTATTAGGTTCTACAAAGGAGACAGCTTTTTCTTCTTCGGCACCGCCGATGTCTCTCTTTATCTCAAAGCCAAAGATACGCAAATTTTACATCCTATAATTAAGTAGTTGAAATGCCAGTAGCGCCCTCAACTCTCCACATGTCGTACTGGAAAGTAACATCAAAGTTTTCAATCTGGTCGGTTGATTCCCACGCCATTGGTATCGCTCCGATGGCAATAGGATATATTCCTTCGAACACGTATGTACGAAGAGGTCTACCATCTTTGCTGTACTGTGTTATGATCGCGTTTGACTTATATGTCTGCGGAAGAGCTCTCGAATTTGAGTCGTGAGAGTTAATCGCGTTCGACCAAGCTTCCATTGCATTGCGAATAAGGAAGTCTTCGTCGTTAATGATGGATACTGTCCAGTCTGCGAATGTTCTGTCACCTGCATACTTTATGAAACGGCCAAAGTATGGTATCTGATACGATCCTACGTTAGATTCAGGAAGAGCAGCTGCTCTTACCATGAAAGGAACTTTAAAGTCAGCGATAGCATTGATTGGGTTTGTAATTTGGACTTGGAAGAGCGATGGTCTCGCTCCTCCTCCTACTAGTTGTGATTTGAATTCGTTTATATTGAAGGCCATGTTTATACTCCTTTTTCTTTATTTATTAGAGTGGCTGACCAACGATTTCATCGAATTCTACACCAGTTCTAGTTGCAACAAATGTAAGCTCGATAACGTTGATTGAACGCGCTGGCTTAATGAAGATGTTGCCTCTAAAGATGTTACGGTCGATTACGTCTGGTGTATTTACTGTAGCATCAGAGACGACTCTAAAGTCTATGATACCTCTTCTTCCTTGAATGTCACGAAGGAATGGCTCGACCAAGTTTTTAAACTGAGTCTGAGTGAATTCGTCGTTGAAGTCAAAGAGGAACGAAGCAGCCACAGTTGCGATTGCTTTCTCAACGGTGATAAAGAGTCTACGAACGTTGATGCGAGTGAATGCGCTTCCTGTTGCAGTTCCAAGAGCAGTCTTATCACCGAATAGAAGAACACCTTGGCCAACCTGAGAAATAACTGGATTGATGTCGTTTCCGTATAGCTGATCTCTCTGTGCTTTATTTGGATTGAACGCAAGCTTTACAACATTCTTGATAACACCACGTTTGTATCCTGCTGGAGATTCCCAAGATTCTATACGTGCTGAAAGACCTGCGATGTCACCGTTAAGCGGAACCCAGCGGTATGTATCGTTATACTTGTCGTAACGATACTTATATCCAGTATCAATCACAAGATAGGATGACGATGTGCAGCTATTTCTAAATGTAATAGCGTTATTCATCTTATCCGTTGGATTGGCAGGAGTTACGACGTTGGCATAGGTTGGAGATGCATACACGACACAGTCTTTACGTGACTCTGCTATGTTCTGCGTTAGATAGTTTGCAAGGTTAGAACTTGTTGACTTACCTGTTATAAGTGCGGAGATATCAACTTCATTAGGATCCTTGTAAAGATCATAACCTTGGCTAATTCTTCCAAGAGAAATTGCTGCTTCTCCATCGCCGTCATTACCGCCAGCGAATTCTTCATATATTGGAGATGCAAACGTTCCTGTGAGCGCAGCGGATGGGATGTTATCACCTAGTGCAGCATCGGTCCCAATTGCTTTGATATATGCGGAACGGTTTGCCAATATGTCAACGTAGTAGTTTGTAGTTCCGTCTGGAAGTTTTGCGGATGGAGAAATTGATACGTTCTCGTATAGTTCAAGAATAGATCCTACGGTACCGCTAAACCCGCCTAGCCTATCAACAACTGCGATATGAACAAGAGTGTTGTTTGCAGGTGCCGCGCTTACTTGATTAGAATATCCCCATCTTCTTTCAAAGCTAAGTTCTTCCATATCAGTTTCAGCTAGAGTATATCTGTTTTCAAAACTTATATCGTAAGTAAATGGAGCGCTATTCGCGGCGTTGTCCACATAGTTAGACACGACGAGATCTTGATAACCTATCGTAGGATTACCAACACGAATGATGTCATTTATTTGTGGAGCTGTCGTAATTGCAAGATTGAGTGATAGATTTAATGAGTTCGAATTAAACGCAAATGTACCAGTTGCGTCGCCAACTTCTGCAAGCACGTCAGAAAAAGAAGCTGATGAAGTAATAGCAACTTCAATGCTGTTACCAATTTCGCCGGCGTGTTTCGCGGAGAAGTAAGTATCAGTTGCTGTGGCCGCTGACACCGAAGATACGCGAGTCACATAGAGCGCGTTCGAATATGATAGGAAGTCAGCTGCGGCAAAAAATGTTTCGTGGTTCTGCCACGTTGTGTTTGCGAAAGGTTTTCCAAAACGAGCAGCAAGCTCGTCTTCTGATGTAACTAAGATGCGTTCGTTAGTTGGACCCCAGCGAAATACACCAGCGATTGCGGCAGGAGGAGTCGCAACTGCTGGAATTACTGCGGTGGCGTCCACTTCTCTAACTATGACAGATGGACTTACAGAAAAAACCATATTTTTCTCCTTTGTGTGATTAGATGTTTCAATCAGGTTCTTAGTCTATTTATAAAAACAATGATTTACATCCAACTCTTCACTGGGTTCCACTGAGAAGTTTGCAGTTCATCACCGATGTCAATAAAGCCGAACGGAAGAAGATCGTCGTTGAGTTGTTCTTCTGTCTTATCTCTCAGCTTACTCAGTGTATTTATATCTGTGACTTCTTTAAAGTATCCCTGACTCGTTAACCATGCAAAAAGAACAAGGTTCATAACCAAGTCGTCGTGAGCCCCAGGTTCTGCTTCGTATGAGTTGCGTTTCTTAGAGAAACGCGACAACTCTTGTATTGTCTCGAAATCGCTAATGAGTAACTGATCCTGCTCAATTAAAAGTTTAAGCATAGAACACCCAACCGATTTTACAGATTTTGTAGTTCTAATTCCGGTGTCGGTTACTTTTCCAAAGCCGTTAGAAATTCTCTTTCCTTCACGGCCATTATTCTCTGTGTATAGCATATTTTCATAACCAAAATCCATGACGAGCGTGTCAGATACTTGAGCGCCGATGTCATTAATTTCAGTAAGACACAGCGCACCGTTATATGCAGTTCCAACTCTATATATGACGGCAGCGAAGTCAACCGGAGATATATAGTTATCTCTAAAGGTACACACCTGTTTATAAGGCATGGATGTAACGTCTATCATATTAAACGTAGAGTAGTCAAGACCCTTACCACGCGATACGTCGACCGTCATTATGTATATGTGGTTTTCAATCGGCTTTTCGTATTGATATAGACCTTCGTTTGCATATAGTGGTATTGAGTAAGCAAGATCCTTTAGTTTTGCGCCGGATATGAGAGTACCTGAAGAACCAAGGAACTGACAGCAATATTCCTGGTTGAACTTCTCTTCATCGTGATCCAACGACTCGATAGTTTCTTGTCTCCACTTTTCATCTCTTCCAGGAACGTCATACCACATAACCTTAACAAATTCGTAACCGTTAGTTTGTTCTTCGGCTCCCTTACACGTCTTCCAAAAGTGGTTCAATCCGTTTGGTGTAGAGGTCATGAGAAGCTTTGTAGACTCGCCCGACGAGATGGTAGGATATACCGACGCGAAGAACTCGTCGTATCCCTCGATGAACGCAACTTCGTCTAGATAGAGGAAGTTCACAGACTTACCACGAATAGCGGAAGAAGATGTTGTACCAGCAAGAACGTTGCATCCATTTTCCAATGCAATGTTACCTTTGTTCCATTCCTCAATACCCTGCTGAAGCCACTTAGGTAGAGCTTCGTATGCTAGCTTTATACGAGCAAGAACTTCTCTTGCGGCATCACCTTTATTTGCAAGGATCGCAACAGTCTTAAACTCGTTAAAGAGAATATAGTGGAGGATCACGGCAACCGCAGTCGTAGTCTTACCGGACTGGCGAGCGGTCAGAACAGCGAGTCGACGGTTGTTCGTTATCTTTTCAACGATCTCTTTCTGATACTCGTACATATCTAGAGGTATAAGACCATGATCGACGTGAACGATCTTAATATACTTCTTTGCAAAATAGACAGGATCTTCTGCACACTTGAGATACTCACGAATGAGTTCTGGACTCCACTCTATAGGTTCTCCAGTTTTCTTTAAATGAATATTACCAAGATACCCATCGCCCATCATTCACCCTTTATCATTTTAAGAAGATCTGCCGTGGAAAGTATTAGATTATTATTAGTTATGTTAGTCTGTGCCGCTTCTTTAGGACCCATAAGTTCTTCTTTCGCGTACTTCTTTTTAGTCGACATCTCAACAAAATCTTTATTTGCGTCAAGAAGAGTCTTCATTAGTGTAGAAGCAACCTCAAATGCTCGAGGTGACTCAGATTGTTTTGCAAGAGAGATCATTTCTTTAAGAGCGTCATCACCTTGTTCAATAATGTTTTTAATGTTTCCACGAGCCTGTTCTATGTCGCGTATAGTATCATCTTCTTCAGCAGTCACTTGCACAGGAAGAACTTCTATTTCTTCGACAACCACAGGGAGTTCGTCTTTTTTAGCTTCGAGCAATGTCCTTAGGCCAAGAGCTTCTGATAATTTATCATCATTCATACTTCTGCCTCTGGATCTTCAGTGACTACCTTTACAACTCCCCAATCATCGTTATATTCAATATCCGAGTATGGGATAGTTAGATCTGGGTCAGTTTCAGGCGTACCATTTGCGCTTAGTCCTGGATATACATTTACACCTACTTCAGGATCCTTTGAAGTATCTGAACTGGTCCATAGGTCGGTGTCAATAAGCTTAATCACTGGTTTTGCTTGCTCTGGCCCAAAGTACCATACTTTCATTGTAAAATTAAGAGTCCATAGGACAGATCTTCTTTCTTCAAAAGCGCCTTCGTATAACTCTTCATTCGTAATTCCATTTAGGATCAGCGGTATGTCTATTGGTTCTATGCCGTCTATTAACTTAACAGTAGACGTCCATTCTGGTTTAAAGAACGGAATAATTTGTTCTACAATTTTTGTAGCATCTTCTGAATATTTTGTCATGATGTAAAGAGAAAAGTCTATATTATACGGTGCCGCAGACCAAGCATAAAATCTTTGATCGTTAGATTCATCTGTATTCTTAACAACCTTTTGTTTTGACAAAAATTTTCTGGTGCCATCGTATACCATGTTTGTCATTTCAAAAGACATTCTTGGAAGAGTGATTGCTGACGGATTACTTAAGTTTGGGTCTTGTGTAATTCTAGCTAAGAATTTCTGAAACGGTCCGTATGCTATTGGAACAATGATACTTTGAACTTGAGTTCCATTGTTAGCGTTGCGTGTAATTCTTATCTTATTAAACAGCATGCCAAAGAGAGCAACATATTTTCTAGTGCTAGCGTTATAAAAATGATTTACAAATGCCATGATTAATCCGTTGGGTTCGTGATAGTCTCGCTAAACGGATCTATCTCTGTGAAGTCTATAATGTCGGTCTTTTCATCTTCAAAGTCTATGTTCTTAGCAATAGGATCCCTAGCCTTAAGAGTTGTAAGAGATGTTACGTTAGAAGTTTTATATGAGTCAAAGAAAGTATCAATATCAATTACTCCTGTATTGAATCTTTCATTCGAGTATTCAAATAGTTCTGTCTTAAGATCGAATACTTGTAATGCACCACTTTGATAGAAAACACTCTCGTGTTCAACGTGCATTATCTTAAAGAACTTGTTGTTTAAAGGAAAGTAAATAAGATCGCCTTCTTTTGGTCTTAAGATACTTGGATTTATATTTGTAACGTTTCTCTCAAAGGTTCGAATAGCCACTGTAAAGACAGCTTGATCACGAATCTGAAGACCGAATCTGCTAAGAAAGTCGCCCTCTCCTTGAAATCCATCCACGCTCTTAACATATACTTCCATCTCATACGCTGTATTAAAGATCGAAAGATCATCCTCGTTGAGTATGTTATCCACCGCTTGTAAACTACGCGTGAGATAAAAGGTGTCTAGACCATACATCTGAATGGACTCAATGACGAGATCGTCAATCAGTCGCTGTTCGTTTATATAGTCATAGTTGTTAAAGAAGACATTTGTCGCCATCAATCATCCTGCCAATCTGCAATTATCATTGTGATATCTTTTTATTTGTGTTGCATAATTTTCATGGCCACACTTATCACAAACTAATACAGTTTTATTTTGCGATTTTCCCTTTTGTGTTTCACTAGATTTTTTTCTAGATTCTTCAGAAAAAAATCTTCCATATAAAGATGCACTTATTTTTTGTTTTGTTTCTTCTGTGTGTCTTCTTTCTTTTAGATAGCTTATTTTGGAAGGATCCCTTTTAACTCCAAGTTTTGCCTTTCTCATTTTTTCTTTTGCTTCTAAAGAATGTTTTTTGCCCAATCTCGGATCTTTACCATTCATTCTTGCTTCTTTAAGTGCTACTGTTTTTTTGTTTTTTGCGATTTCATATTGCCATTTAGACCATTTGTACAATTCTAACGACTCTGAAGCGCTCATTAATCTTAGCAGAGCGTGATTCATTTTTATTTTATGATCTAAAGATTTGCACATTTTTGTTAATAACCAGTGCACTAAGAAATGTTCTCTTGCGCTGAGTCTTACTAAGTTTTCATTTTTATTAGGACCGCCAAACGATTTTGGTATTATGTGATGCCTTTCAGTGTAAGACCCTTTATCGTGCGGGTTATTCATCCTATTATTGATTATAGAATAATACCATCTAGTATATTTGTTTTCTATAAACATTTATCCAATCCAGTTATATACGAGCGGTTGAAGAGACGTCTTTGCGGTGTCTTCCATCTCTTTACGATCGTTCTTAGCTTCAGAGAGGATCTGTTCTCCATTGAATTGAACCCCGCCAACGAGTTGCATATTTGTAAACTTCGTAAGATTCATACCCCACTGCTCACGAATGAGAGCGGATGCATAGTTCTGAAGAAAACGATCCTGCCACACGTCCGAGTATGTTTCACCATCTATGATATCGTATCCCTCGATGATAATGTATGATCCAGGATTTAGAATTGATTTCGTAACATCAAGATAGAGACGGTTTATATGACGATTGTATCTTATAAGAGGTCGACCTACAAGGATCTCTTGTAGAAACTGAAGATGTGACAGTGCCATGTAATAGTGTTGAATGTTATAACCAGTAATGTCCTCTAGGTTGTTGAGAACGAACTGATACTGGACGTTAAAGAAACCAGTTCCGGTAGAGATAGATGAACTCAGATCAAAAATACGAGTGATACCTAGAAGGCTGTCTGGTACTTCTATGTACCCATCATCAATCTCTTCTTGAGTTAGAGCGTGCTTGAGATATACCATCTGGCTCCCATCATAGTGATAGTCTCGCCAAAAAGATATAGCTTCATCGATACGGTCATCCACTTGTTCTTCCGAGACGTTGATCTGGATAACCGGGGCTCCTATCTTGCGAAGAACATAATCTTTGAACTCTTCTCTTGTAGTTGGTAACGCCATAAGAAAACCCTTTATTTTTATTTCTATTTATAAAAACATGCAACTATCATTTTTTTGTTGACATTTCTTGTAGCGCTGATATAATAAGAATTAATATTCTTGCAGTGGTGGAATCTAGATTCTTTCAATATCCTCTTCAATGCAGTTCTTACCGTATTGTACTTCTACGATACGTAGCTCATCACTCGTGTAATTTACAAGTTGATGCCAAGTACCGACTGGAATATCAATCTCCTCGTGTTTTTCAAGTACTGAAGTTTGAATGTTTTCTATACTGTCTCCATGATTGACAGTTGCTACACCATAGCTTACGATCCAGTACTCACTACGAAGTTCGTGTCTTTGTAGACTAAGAGACTTTCCTGGTTCGACTACGAGTTCCTTTACTTTGGTAGAAGGTCCATCGGAATGGAGGATACGATAGTATCCCCATTTTCTCTCAGTCTTTGGTGTCTTCCACTCTGTAAGAATCTTACTGCTTGAGTTCATCTTATGAGTACCACCAACGCCGAACACAAAGGATAGTCTTTCGTTTTGGATTGACATCTCAGGGATATTATCGTTTGTTCTATCGCCACCATTCGCGAAAATAACTTCCGAGTCTGGATACGCGTTAAGGCAGTGATAGATCGCCTGAGATGCCCCTCCATCACTATCATCAAACACGATCACTGAGTCCACCATGGATAAGTTCTTCACTATCTCTACTCTCTCGTTGACATCCATAAAGGGTTGTCCTTTTTTACGAGTAAGCCACTCGTTGCTGTTTACTCCAACGACTAACATATCTCCAAGTTTCTTTGCTTCCTTAAAGTATGCGATATGACCAGAATGAATTGGATCAAAACCACCAGTAACCAAAACTATTTTCATTTTAACTCCCAAGATGAATGTTTGATTTTTCTCCGTCAAAGAAGAACATTTGCCACAGTCTGCAATCGTTAATGTCGCTACCAAAGTATTCAGATGCTGCGTGAATACAGCCGCCGTCAAAAATCACGAGTCTATTGAATATATTTCCAAACACATCAACCGGTTCGTATGGAGTTCTATCAAGGAATGTCTTTTGATTGAATACCTTCATACCTTGACCGGAATTCCAATCAATCTGAGTGTTGTGATGTATTTTAGTCTCTTTGTGACGATACATCGTTGTTCCAGTTTCAGGTGGTGCATCAGGAGACAGATAAATCATGCCTGCCCATCTCTGTTGATCGCAGTGATAGACTAATTTTTCTCCGGCCCAATTGTGCTGAAACCTTCCGTTCATTCCGTAGGTTTCCCACTCGCTTATCTTTTCTCCGATTATGCTTTCGAAAGTTTCTTTTAGGCCAGGAAAGAGATGCTGAGTTCGCGTTCTTCTTCCTATGTATCCAGGATCGTCAAAGAATTCTTGCTGTAATGCGAATTCTCGCACTGCATATGGATCCTCATAGAAATTATCAATTACGAATGCTCTCTTGTTTTTTTGTAAGGAAGGATTTATTCTAATTCTTCCTTCGTCAATCTTATCCTGAACGTAGGTTTGTTCTACGTGTTCTTCTTCATTTACAATCCAGTTCTTCATATCAAAACCCCAGGTGTTTCTGTCTCACGAATTCGAGATCATATGTTGTGATTGAAATTGGTGTTTCTTGTCCTGCAAAGGGATCCTTATTCGGAGAAATTTTTCTCCAGCCAGCTCCCCACTTTTTGCTAAGATACTCTATATTTAGGTTGTTTGCATGATCCAATTTTACTTTCAAACCAGCTTCATTTTTCTCTGTCTGACTGCCGGTTTCATAATACATCGTACTATCACCGTGGCCATGCATATACTTAGACTCTAGACCAATGATCTTGCGAATTGGTCTATGATGCATTCTCATGATATAGTCTGCATCTTCGCAGTATGCTGGATACGTGTTTTCGTCAAACAGACCAAAGATCTTTACTACGTTTTCGCGAATGAGGAATAAGTCCCACGCGCCGATTCCAAAGTCACCAGCGTTTGGATGAATCATACCAAGCATTGGATCTGAGTTTATATTATCTGCCATCTCTTTTAAGAGGCCAGGACCAAATGCAACATCGTCGTTCGCGATAATCCAGTACGGTGCTAACATGTAACACTTAATGATAAGGTTCCATGCACCGGCGCAACCAATGTTTGCTGGCATATGAACTACCTTGATGTTATCAATGAACTTGTGATTCATTTTCGCAAGACGGTCCAGTTCTTCGTCCAACTCTCCGCGCCCGTTGTTATTAATAATGACGAAGTTCTCGACTGGATAATCAACACTCATAATAAGTCTGGATATCCAGTACGTGCTATTTACTACTGGAGCTCCAATCACTGGTATTTTATCTATCATACTTACTAACTCCTTTATGTTAACTTTGTGGCCATTTTCTTTCCACCAATTTGTTATGAAATTACTGCTTTGATTCTGAATGTTATCTATCGTTTCTTTATTCGTTTCTCTCATAAGAGTTGAAACGTGGTCTCTGTTTTCTGTAAAGAAAGGAAACACATAACACTGTTTATAATTTGAGGGATACACAACGTTTTCTGGTAATGGGTGATGAACGGTACCCTTAATGTCTAGTGTGAATTCATTCTTTTCTTCATCATAGTAATCTTCTACTATCTGCTTTGCATACTTTCTATTAACGATATAAGCACAGCACGACCAATCGTTCCATCTCTTTCTTCGCATTCTCATGTCACTCCAATTCACAGGAGTTTCTTTTATGAGAGATAGCTGAATTACTTTCCAATCCGATGGTAGTTCTGAGATAAAATCTTGAAAGTTAAAATTCCAATAATCAACGAGAGAAAAATTGATATCGTCCTCACAAAAGAATCCAATCTCTTCGTCTGTGTCTTTATACCATTGGCGTATCATATTTATGTGAGATACTGCAACGGAAAGAACTTCAGACGTAATTTGGTTCGATCCTATGTGCGGCCCAGATATGTTTAGCTGATCGCGAATATCAACTCTTCTGCCGTCGTATCCTTCTATCATACGAAAGTTTACGCCGCGCGCACAGAGCTGAGACTCAATGTCGCGCTGTCTACCTGTTGAATCCTTTAGAGAAAGGTAGTATACAGTAGGAAAGTTATTAAGCTGCTTCACCATTCTTGATCTTACCCATTATATAATCTTCAGCTTTTTTCGTAGAATCAGTTTGATCCATTAGAATACTAAATTCATTAATATTTATCATATCTGGGTGAACGAACCAATCTTCATATGGTCTATCTTCATCTGGAGAAATATTACTCGCGAACAAAACGTAGCCGTATGACTCTAAGTATTTTCTAGCCTTCTCTCTATATCCACCGGTTGGATCCGCGTAGTGATCGTGTTCAAACGTAATGACACCAAATCTTCTTGAGTCGAATGGTATCGAAAGAAGAACCTTAAAGCTTATCTCAGGAGGATCGCAATCTATCTGAAGGTAGTCTATGTCCTTACCAAATCCAAGACCGTTTAAAAACTTGTCGTAGTTAACAGTCGTTGCGTCCTTAAGTACACAAGTATGCTTTCTTTCTTGATTATGCGCCGCTACGAACTCCTCACTAATATCTAGCGATACACCGTTCCAGCCAAAGTCTTTTTCCAAGAGGTACGTGTTGTTTCCATAAGTTGGGTGGCCAGATCCAACCTCAACATACGATCCGTTTCTCTTACCTTTTAACAGAGTAAGAACGAACATATCCTGATACGCCTCGGAATAATTTTGGCTAATTTTTTCAGAACCATCGAATTGAACTGCAAGATCTTTATGTTTCTCTTTCTTGTATAGAGTAAGACTCTTAGAAGAAAACGCACCGAGTCTTAGGAGATTTTGGTATACTGCATTGCGATAGTATTCATTTAGATCATAGTTTTGATATAGATCCATTAGAATACTTCTTGAATCTTCGCCGAGGCCACACCACCATGCAGAATGAGCTTTTTGGAAAAGAAGCGCGTATTTTCCAGGATAGTCTATCTCAGTTCTAAGAGGTTCGAGTTCGCCATCGGCAAATGAATAGCCGATAGAGGCCATCGTAAACGAATCGAACCACTTTCCATCTCCAGGATCGTTTTCGTGTAAACGGCTCAGGAGGTAGTACCCTTCTGGGCGATGCGGCTTCGTTGCGATCGCGTGCTGTATGATACCCTTCACGGTAAACCTGCGCGTCCCTTGCTTTTCAAAACACATTGCCGCGCGAATTAAACACTCGTACTTTAGCAGATCGTCTTTCGTTCTTTCGGCCGTGCGAATATAGAATGAAACTGCTGATGCTGTCTGTCCTAGACCATCGTAGTGTAGAGCAAGGTCCCAGTTATTCTCGGGATTGCTAGGATCCATGATGTATGTCTTAATCATAGACTTGAGATCTTTCATACCAAACATCTTTCTAAATTGACCTGGGCTAATTAGGTTTAACCATTCTTTACGATTCTTATCAAAGTCTTCATATGTTACGTCGGTGCTAGGATGTATATCCAACGTTTCTTGAGTACCCTTACGTATAACGCCACATCCGTGGTCGGTGTCAATAGTAAACATTTCTAGATCTTCTCGATCTCGACGCAAGCTTACGAAGGATCTCCAACAGTCTCCGTTCCAAGTACCGCCAGTAAACGGTATGACCTGATGTTCCTTCTTCTGTGGATTTAAATCGTGACATACGATGTAACCGCCATCGTTTAACACATCTAGCGAGTTCTTTATGTCTCTGTGTACTTGATCCGCGTGATGAAGGCCGTCTATGAATATGACGTCAAACGTTTCTTCGTTCTTTTCAAAGAACTCGTCTGAAGTAAGAACGCGATCTGCCTTTGATAGAGGTTCTGGATCTACGCTCAACTTGCGATCGCAGCGTATCTTTTTCCAGTTGTCTCCAGCGGAAATTCCAATTTCAAGATAGCTCTTCGCATCTATCTTATCGATGAGAGTTTGAATAATTTCAGTTCTGTTCATAATGTATGCGTCCTCTCACAGTAATAGGTCTTCAATAGATTTAGGATTTACTTCGAGTATGTACGCAGCATTGTCCTGAAATCCAAATGTAATAAGTATCTTATCTTTATAGTGGCACATACCGCATGCAAATTCCGTATGTCCATTCATTAATGAAAAGTCTTTTGAAGATTTTAGCACGTTCCAATCTTTATCGAACAGAACGAATCTATGACGATACACCCCATCCTTTCTACCAACTTCGCTCTTAAATAGATCGACCTCGTGAGTAAGCGCGAGATAGTTATCTCCGAAAGGTATGAGTTGCGATCCACCGCGTGGATCCTTGTGAGAAAAGTTTAAACGTTCTCCGAGGTGGATCGTTTTTGAGTCTACCCAATTTGACTCGAATACTTTATCGTCCAACGGCGTTTCGTCAACCTTTACGATCTCAACTGGGTTACACCACTTTACGTATGTGTAAGGTTGATCTAGAACCGGCATCCAGTTCTTTTCGCAATAAGAATTTCTATCCTTCGGTGGATGAATTCTCCAGCGCGCTACTTCTACTACTGAGTCGTTACGAACTTCTATCTCACAGAGTTCCATTCTACCCTGGCCGTTCGTCGTCGTATCTCTACGAACTCCAGAAGTAAAGATCTTACCATTCCAATGCATTAGACGAGCATCCTCAAGACCAACGAAGTCCCACATAGGTGAGTATGTGTCAAACTTACTTGTGTCTATCTTATTAAACCGAGAGATCTCAAAGGAATCGTTTAGTTCGCAGTAATAGTTTTCAGTTCTTAAATGCATATCGTTTTCAGGATGCAGATAAGTAAGAGGACCCCAAGGGTGCTGAAATAGTTTTCTCTCTGAGTGATAGAACGTATAGTTCACGTGACGAATGTTGACAATGAGTTTGCCGTCTATATTCAATATAGACGGATTCATCAACCCTGTACCATTCGTAAGATTTGATGGAATTATAAGAGGATGTATGTCTCCACCATCCTCTAGTACTGTTTTTGCAAAACTACGATCGTTTTCGTAATTGTATATATTTTCTACTTCTGTTCCGTTCTTGGTGTTTTCAAAAAAAGACATTATATAGTTTCACCTCACTTCAAATTATCATCATCTTTCTTAATATTATTTATACGTTTAGAACAGTGTTAAGGTTTCGTAGGCCAAGTAACAGTGTAAGAAAATCCATCTTGAGTTGTAACGTCTCTCAGAGCTTGTCTGTATATCGCGTTTCAAAAGTATCGATTCTACGCCACTTTGAACCGGTCCACTCATAGGACGTGCCATCTTGGTGGTGTATTAGATCTAAACTCTGAGATGTTGAAAAGTTAAGCGCCATTATATTTTACCTTCGATCTTATCATCTAACTTCTTTATTGCTTCAATAACGATTGCGATCAAAGGCATATAAGAAACTGTCTTATCGCCGTTAGCGTTTTTTTCTACGAGTTCTGGCATAACCTTTTCTAACTCTTGCGCGATTACCCCGTAGCTCTTGTTCTTATTATCTTTCCAGTTGAACGAATATGTCTGTATTGCATTTAGCATCTCTATACTGTTTGGTATCTTTTCGATATTTTCTTTATAAGTAATGTCTGATAGAGAGTTAAAGTTTGTCGCGTTGAGTGTTCCGGTACTTGGATTGAAATAAAGTTTTGTATCGGCAGCATTGACTGTTTGAACAGATCCAACGTTTGCAACGAAGACTGGGTAGAAGCTTGCGTTCGTAGAAGTATTATTTGTTGCTTGAAGATCTGTTGCTGAAGCAGAAGCAGACGCCGGCCCTTGAATACCTTGAATACCTTGAACGCCTTGAGATCCGGTGATACCTTGACGACCCTGAATACCTTGAATACCTTGGATACCTTGGGTTCCTTGAATACCTTGAACACCTTGAGATCCAGTGATACCCTGGATACCTTGAATGCCTTGAACGCCTTGAGATCCAGTGATACCCTGGATACCCTGCTCGCCTTGAGATCCAGTGATACCCTGGATACCTTGAATGCCTTGAGAACCAAGCGTACCGTCTATACCTTGAATACCTTGAACACCTTGAGATCCAGTGATACCCTGGATACCCTGAATACCTTGAATAGCAGTACCCTGAATACCCTGAATACCTTGAACGCCTTGAGATCCTAGTGTACCGTCTATACCTTGGATACCTTGAACACCTTGAGATCCTAGTGTACCGTCTATACCTTGGATACCTTGTACACCTTGAGATCCGGTGATACCCTGGATACCCTGCTCGCCTTGAGATCCTAGTGTACCGTCTATACCTTGGATACCTTGAACGCCTTGAGATCCAGTGATACCCTGGATACCTTGAATGCCCTGAATAGCAGTACCCTGAATACCTTGTATACCTTGCGAACCAGTGATACCCTGAATACCCTGGATACCCTGCTCGCCTTGAGATCCTAGTGTACCGTCTATACCTTGGATACCTTGAACGCCTTGAGATCCAGCGATACCCTGGATACCCTGGATTGAAGTACCCTGAATACCCTGGACGCCCTGAACACCTTGTATACCCTGTTCACCAGTAGTGCCTTGAGTGCCCTGTGGCCCTTGGTTCCCAGTACCACTAATACCTTGTATACCTTGTTCACCAGTAGTGCCCTGAGCACCTTGAGTGCCTTGTATACCTTGTTCGCCGGTAATACCCTGAACACCTTGAGATCCAGTGATACCCTGAACACCCTGTGTACCGAGTCCTCCAGTACCTTGAATACCTTGGTCACCAGTAGTACCTTGAATACCCTGATCACCCTGAGATCCCTGAATACCTTGTACACCTTGAGATCCGGTGATACCTTGACGACCCTGAATACCTTGAATACCCTGAGGTCCAACGATATCTCCTGTGTTTATCCAAGATGTACCATTCCAAACCCAAAGATCAAATGTCGCCTCATCAATAACACCATCTGCAAGAGATGGACTTGGAAAGGCCGCGCTTAATGTAGTCTGAGGATTGTTTGGTGGATTCACATTTACGTCAGGAACGGATCCAAGAACCTTAAATGGATCTCCCTTTGTACCCTGAAGACCTTGTATACCTTGCTGACCAAAGCTTCCTTGAATACCCTGTATACCCTGAATACCCTGTTGCCCAAATATTGTAGAACCGTCTATCCAAGCTCTGGTTCCAATAGTATTCGATGTAAGAATATATCCGTTTGCCTGAGGAACACCAAGATCCGGCTCCGTTTCAGCTAAATTAACGTACCTATATCTTTCAGGAGACACTTCAGTAGAAGGAGTTTTTACTATCCTATTAGATACGGTATAATCGGATACTAATTTTACCATTTTTATTCAACCCCAACGTGTTCGTTTGATAGTTTTTCTTCTGCAGATATCCATATATCGAATACGCCTGAGATCTCTGCTCTTATCTGCAGTGTATCACCAGATGAGTTGTTTGCCGTCCTTTTAAGTAGGCTTCTACCTTGTAGTGGAATAAGAGCGGTATCACCAGCTGGAACCGTAACCGTTGCAACTTCTATTGTTTCGTCATCCTCGGTGACAAGAATGGTTTCGATCCATCTGTCCTCGGTGTCTTTATTTTTTGCGGCCATTGGCGTTAAGAAAAATATTTCTCCTGGGCGTATTGCTCGTGTTGCATTCGTTGGGTCGCGGTCAGGAAACTTACTCGAAGCGTCTGGAACTGAAAAGTCGGGTGCTTCGGCTATCGTTATATACGTATTTGATACGTTACTCTGAATAATTCTTAATGGTTTTCCTGTAGACGGTGTTCTACATGTAATGCGTGCCATTATTTAAAAACTCCTTGCGATTGCTGCTCTTGTGGCAATTCTATTTACTGCTTGATCGAATGGCGGGCCCGATAGCTCTCCAGTGTCTGCGTCGATTCTCATTCCTCCAACGAACAATGCTGAACCCTGGTCGTCTTGCCCCGATGCAATAACTTGACCGTTATTTAATTCTAATATGCTTTCTTCTATCGTAGTTGCGTTTCTTGCTGGTGGTATCTTAGTCAAAGCAACACCGGACATAAGAGCAGACCACGTATGACCTATCGCAGTAATCGTAGAAGGTTCTGCGATTGTAACGGTATTTTGAATCGTATTAATTAATGCTGCGAACAATGCTGAAACAATACCATCCGCAGTAGAATTCACATTAGGAAGTGCGATGATTGCATCTCTCATGAACTGAAACGAACGTATGAATGCTGGTTCTTTATCGATAGAATATGCTTTCGTTCCAGTTGTTGTAAATAATCCTTTAGCAAAGTCGAGCATAGGCTTTTCGTTTGCTGTTTGTAGAACCCACTCTACAGATTGAAGAACGTTTCTCGCGTCTCTTCTTGTAAATACTTCATCTTCTGCGTTCCACCCAGTAGTGTACCCGTTTGACTGTAGATCTGTCCACATCGCATCAATGATAGTATTAGCCGAAGCGTCGATAGCTTGATACGCAGCGGTCTGTATCGATAGAGTTCCATCAGCTACTTCAGTTGGAACTACAATATTTCTAGTTCCGCTTGCGACCATCGTATAATCACCAAACTGCGTGGAGCACGCAGACAGAATGATCTGTCCGCCAGCAAGAGCGAGAAAATGTTTATGAGCCCAGAGACTAATCGCGTTTACCGCGTTAATTAGCGCGCCATTTTTAGCACAGTATCCAATACCGTTGTGAGAAACTGGTGTTGCACCCCATGCCATGATGTTTGGATATATGCTGTACTGAGAACAAACCGAACCGTCAGCTAGGATAACTCCAGCTCCTCTTCCAACGAGCGGGTTAGCGTTATCTCTATCCAACGGTGGTGCTACAGTATCCCAGAAAGGTGTGGTTCTAACCACGCACTTATGGACGTATGGAGCTCTACGAATGACCGCACCTGGTCTAAATGATACTGCAAATCCTTCAGTTGGGTTGTCGAGGCTGTTGAGTCTCCAACCTTCAAAGACGAATCCTTCAATGAAACAGCCAGATCCTAATCTGAGAACGTTTCTTTCTTCGTATCCTGATGCTGGCTTAAAAATAGCAGCCCTGTGAACGGTGCGTAGTAAGCAGTTATCAGGAACGTCGATATGACCTTGAGTTATGTACTCGCCTGGACCAACGTCAATGAGAGTTAAAGCTCCGTCTCTTTCGTTAGCAGCTTCAATAGCTCTTTCTACCGTAAGAAATGCGTCATCCCAAGTCGTACCAGTTACATTATTCGCGTCGCTTCCGTTCTTTTGAACATAGTACACGTTTTCGACTGGATTTGTCGAGGTGTACTTTACTATTTCAGCTACACCTTCGCGCTCTATCTTGGTGTAGATATTACCGTCATAGGTATTGATCGCAAGTTCACCAAACTCGAGTTGATTTAGCGTAGGAACTCTACCTGGTTCACTAGATCTTTTGTGCTTTATTGTAGCCACTGTTCTTATACCTCGAAGTTTTTAAATACTCTGATATTTATAAATTAAAATACACCGCCATCAACTTGTTCTAAACCGACAGACAGAATTGTGGATATATCCGAAGGAACTATTTTTCCTGAAGCACCATCGTAAACTAATACTTCATTGTTTGCTATGCCTATTAAATTCACGTCCGCGAGATCAAATATAGACCTAGTAACAATACCTGTCTTTTGGTTTACAAAAATCTTTATGTCTTCTCTGTTCGTGATCATGTTTCTGTTACCGTTGGAACTATCTTTAATAGACTTTCAAGAATTTTTGTTCTTGCACCAGATGGACTTACCATCATAACATCATAAACATAATTTCCAGTATCCAGGTTGCTAGTCGACTCGCCGGATAAAAAGAATTCTATAGAGTTCGTTGCAGATTCGAGTATCGTTATCTCAGCATTTGCCACGATACTCGTAGAATAATGCTTTCTGATATTGCAGAAGAAAGATTTGTCGTTTATAACAAACACATCACCTTGATTAACTTCAGCAGTTAATTCTAGATTTATTCCAAAATCTGTTCCATGATCTACATATAAGTTTGCTTGCGTAGGCATACTAACCGAGCTCTAACTGTTGTTTACCTTATTTATAAAAAAAATAAGTCCTCAACTTTCATATAGAGTCGGTAATATTTTAATGCGTTAAGACACGAGCCATCTATCGTTCTCGAGAGTCCAGTTTACAACTTCTGCAATTCTTTCACGAACGGACTTTGATGGTTCCCAACCAAGTTCCTTCATCTTATTTCCATCCAACGCATAACGAAGATCGTGTCCTGGTCGGCTCGAGTGAAAATCAACAAACTCGTAGACCAATTCCTTACCCTGCGCATCAGCGATGATCTTTGCGAGCTCGTAGTTGTCGATCTCTTCTGCTCCAACGATATTGAACTTTGGGCACTTAGCTCCACCCCACTCGCTCTTTAGATCAAACTCGTTATTGAGTAGGAATAGAACTGCGTCTGCTACGTCCTCTGCGTGTATATAGTGACGAGATCCGGCGATCGTCTTTGTTCTATCGCTGTGAATGGTGATCCTTTCTCCATCCCTCGCTCTCTTAATACACATGGGAATGTACTTCTCAGGATGCTGTCTCTGGCCAAACACGTTCATCGTATGTGTGATATAGATAGGAAGACCGTATGTGTTCTCGTAGGCTACAGCGAGTTCTTCACCACCGGCTTTTGACGCACTGTAAGGATTCGTTGAGTTGTAACGATCGTTCTCTTTATACTTAATACCATCGGGTGCTGGTCCAAAGACCTCATCCGTACTAAAGTAGATAAAGCGAGCAAGATGATCCTTCTGTGACCTTGCGAATTCGAGAATATTGCAGGTTCCTACAACATTGTCAAGGACAAATTCCATAGGATAATCTATCGAACGATCCACGTGAGATCCAGCAGCAAGATGGGCAATGTAGTCCACGCGCCCTACTTCGGCTCGAACGAGCGGATTCATGTCCGCCTTTAGGTCGTGAAAGACTACCTTTACTCTCTTACGAGTCTCTGCGTCGAACTCCTGTAGTGAGTCGTGGAGGCGGTTAAGGTTTCCGCTGTAGTCCAATCTATCGAGAGTCACGACCTCCCAATCAGTCTCTTTCAGCACCTTATTGACAAGATGATGTGCGATAAACCCAGCACCACCGGTAATCAAAATTCTTTTCATAATTTAACCTCATAATAAAAGTGTTTCAGTACATTTATTTATAATGCGGAGTACTCTTCCTTGGTAATCGTTTGAGTACTCTCGTGCTGTCATAAAAGAAAGTAGTAGGTGTTTTACACCTGTTGACCCGCCGATCCAGTTCTTGCTTGTGTAAGATCTCCGACGTCTGTTGCGTTTGCATTAGATGCAAATGGAAACTTGTCTATTACGTTTGAGGTTCCTCCTCCAGACGCATAACCTGATGATGTACTTGATTGACCTGCTACAAAACTTCTTGCTTGAGTTAAATCACCGACGTCAGTGGCATTTGCATCAGCGGAAAAAGAAAATTTATCAATTGTATTAACGTTGGTGGGGTTTCCTCCCCCTGAAGCGTAACCTGATATGGTACTTGATTGGCCTGCAATACCATTAAATCTTCCTTGTGTGAGATCTCCTACGTCAGTAGCATTTGCATTTGAAGCAAAGGGAAATTTATCAATTACGTTATATAGCGGCGCTGCGCCATCTCCAGATGTATAACCTGATACGTCGCTTGACTGTCCTGCTGCTCTAGACCTAGCTTGAGTTAAATCGCCTACGTCAGTGGCGTTTGCATTAGATGCAAATGGAAATTTGTCAATTGTATTAACAGCGGCGGGGTTTGTTCCCCCTGAAGAGTAACCTGATATGGTACTTGATTGACCTACCACTCTATCTCTTGCTTGTGTAAGATCACCGACGTCAGTGGCATTTGCGTCTGCTGCGAATGGAAATTTATCAATAGTGTTTACGCGAGACGGTGTATAACCACCAGAAGTATAACCAGATATGGTACTTGATTGGCCGCCGGGGCCTCGGCGAGCTTGCGTGAGATCTCCTACGTCAGTTGCATTAGCATCAGCGGAAAAAGAAAATTTATCAATTGTATTAACGTTGCCGGGGTCTGCTCCCCCTGAAGTATAACCGCTTACTTCACCTTGAAACGTGTCTGTAATGTCAATACTTTCAAGTTTATCTTTTGTTATACGTATTGCCATGTTTACACCTGTTGACCTGCTGCCTGCAACCGCGCTTGTGTCAAGTTGCTGACATCCGTTGCATTTCCATCAGATGCAAATGAAAACTTTTGTATAACATCGCTATAACTACCTCCCGGATTTGCCCCGCCAGAAACGTAGCCAGACTCCATACTCGACTGACCCGCACCATTTCTACTTCCTGAAAATAATAGTCCTACGTTTGTTGCGTTTGCGTCAGACGCAAACGAAAATTTATCAATTGTGTCAAATAGCGGTGGGCTTCCGCCTGAAGTATAACCAGAATCTGCGCTTGATTGTCCTGAAGTTCTATATCTTCCACGCGTAAGATTGCCTACGTCAGTTGCGTTAGCATTAGTCGCAAAGGGAAACTTGTCAATTGTATCAATTGCTGGTGGGACAAATCCGCCAGAAGTATAACCTGATACAGTAGAGCTTTGGCCTGCGCTCTCGCGCCTTGCTTGCGTCAAATCGCCGACATCGGTTGCATTCGCGCTTGCCGAAAAGGGAAACTTGTCAATGACATTGATATATGATGGATTTGATATACTCCCCCCCGAAGTATAACCAGACTCAGCATTTGACTGCCCTGCCACCATATGCCGCCCTTGAGTTAAATCGCCAACGTCCGTAGCATTAGCATCAACAGCAAACGGAAATTTATCAATTATATTAACGGTGTAATTTCCTCCAGATGTGTAGCCAGATTCAGAACTCGATTGACCCGCTGTTTTATATCTTGCTTGTGTAAGATCGCCAACATCCGTCGCGTTAGCACTTGCAGAAAAAGGAAATTTATCAATCGTGTTCATAGAAAACCCGCCAGAAGTATATCCGCTCACACTTCCTTGAAAACTATAAGCTTCTACATGCTCAGTAGCCAAGATAGCACCGTCGAATTCAAACCCATCGTTCGTAAACGTGAGTGTGTAGTCACCAAAGTTTATCGTTCCATCCGCGTTGAACTGAATCTGTGCCATCAGATATCTTCTACCAATTCCTGTAACAATTGAAATGCGTCACGATCTTCCGTCTGAAACTTTCTAAGTACTTCAAGAAGTTCGTTAAACTCGAGTTCTTCGATCTTTTTCGCTAAAATTAATTCCATGATTATTACGCGCTATTCTTAGCAACAAAATCATCATACCATGCTTCGGTCATAGTCGTAACTTCTGCGTCGGTCATTGCTACCGGCTCTGCGCTTGGATCATCCTGCATTGTCATGAACGGAGTGTTGGCGTGCATTGCGAGCTGACGAGTAACGAGATCTGCTTTCGTCAGAGAAACTACGGTGTCTGGAACGTAGTAGTCGCGAACGTCGTCAATCCATCCGATGAATGTGTTATCTGCAGAATTAAACCAGTGACCGCGGTCTCCAACCCATCCTGGTATCTCAGCGCGAGAACTTCCGTTGATTCTGTGTAGCATATATTCTATTACTGCCATGATTGCCTCCTAGTTTAGTTTATTCTATTTATACTCTCATGTTTTTCCTAGGATACGGAAAAATATCAATTGGAGAGATTGTGATACAGCACGTGCTGTTTTGATTACGATCTTTATTCTCAATGATGTGCTCTATCGAAAAAGAACTTCTCTGCACTTTTCTTAGGAACGAGTCGCAATCCAGATTTGAAATTTCTTCGAAAGATCGCGGTATCTTTCCATTGTTAAGTATCTGAACGATACGCTCGATCGTGCTGTAGGATCCGTAGTGAGTACTCGCGCTGTCGATGTAGATCCTAGCGTGTTCGTTCATCTTTGGTAGATAATCAGCGAGCAACTTTGTTACATCGAAGACTCCGTGAGCAAAGTCACTAAAGAGTATGTCGATATCATTTACATCAACGATTGAGATCTTCTCGTTTATAAACTCTACTCTTTCGTATATCTGAAACTCTAGAATAAGATCCTTCACAAATCGATCATAGTCTATGCGAAAGTGATCGCCGATCATTTCCTTCGCAGTACTAATTCTCTTCCACTCGCTTCCGTCATCAACGGTGTAGAGCATTCCTTCATCGTTCTCTTCAAGAGCAAGAGCACTCCATAACATCGTGGATCCGAGACCCGTACCAAGTTCTACAACGGTCTTTGGCTTCATCATTCGTATCACGGAATAAAGGTATACCGACAGATCCTCAGTTCCGTAGATAGAACCAATCCTGTCGGTATACTTCTTTGCTTCTATGAGTCTGTTATAGAACTCAGTCTTCATTCGACTCCTCGTCCATAAAGTTATCTAAGAGAGCGACCTTCGTAGAGTATGTAATGTCCTCTCTTGATTCTGGATCGTAACCGAGTAGTTCCATTCTCTTCACGTCGACCTTATGTTTCTCGACGAGTTCGCGAGCCAATCCATCGACAAACTCAAAGAGGCCTTCGCTATCCCAAGAGTCCTGTTCGATCTCTTTTTCTACGTATAACTGAAGGATACGTTGCATCTTACCTGGGTTCACCCCGATCTGCTCCATATACTCCTGCTCACCCTTTGTAATGCGTCCAGATTGGCGAACGTCACGAATACACTGGACTATACTTCTCTTTAGGTGTGATATCGATTCCTCTTTCTCGATGTCGTGCTCACTGAAATCGCTAACTGTTTTCTTTAGATCCTCAAAGACTTCCTGAAGTGCGAGAACGTCCTTCATGGCCCCTTCGATATACGACATGCCTTCGATCGCACCTTCTTGATACTCAGCAAGCTTAATCTTCAGGTCGACCTCACGCCAGTAATCCATATTTTCTGCGTTTTGCAGTTCTTCTTGGATCTTACGAATTCTTGCTTCCTTCTTGATATGACGCCACTTTGCTTCATTCAAAGCAGATTTTTTCTTCGCAAGTTCTGCTGCAATCTGGCGCATATTTTTATGCGGGCTGTGATAGCTAAAGTTGATATGCTTCCACATCCATTGAGTGTGGCTGTGGTTCCAAATATTCTGTAGCTCGCCGACGTTCTTGAGAGCAACGTCTACCAACTGAGAGTTTTCATTAAGTGTCTTACCGCCAAAGCTAGGAAGATTTCCAGTAGTACCATGACCAAAGACCATGGCCATAGGCACCTTCATTCTCTCCGCATCCTCGGCTGTTACGATATCGCTCTTACGGATCTCTTCGAATACTGCGAGTTCACGCGCTGTTGTTTTCTTTTCTTCTTCCATATTATCTGAACCTCCTTGATCCATGTATCCAAATGACGAGAGCATAACGATCTCCCGTCTCGATTGGAGTAACTACGTGTGGCATATAACTCGGAAATAGCGAGAACGATCCTCTCTCACGAGATGCTTGAATTTTATTGCCGTGATCGTCTACAATGAGATCGCAACCGGTATAACTATTCGGGTCCGAGAGCTGTGCAGTAAACGAGATCTTTCTCGTTGCTACTACGCCAGGACCGGCATCCACGTGCCAGTTATAGTGGCCAGGAACTTCCGCATCCGAAGGATAGTGAATGAGTTGAAGCGCGTACTCGATAGCCGAGATGTCGTATTCAAAGTGTACGGTGTTTACTACTGAAACAACACTCGCGATCTTTTTAAAGATCCAACGATTCTCTTCGTTGTTCTCTATCGGATAGATCTCGGCAGATCTGATTTGTTTCGCAACACTTCCGCTCTTTCCACTACCAACGCTCGCAGCAGAAGAATACGAGTCCTTCGCGATCTGAATGATACGATCACACTCCTGGTTTGTGAACATCATCGTAGGAAACGTTTCGCTATTGACTGGAAAATAACCAGGAAGAGTATTATCAGTGCTCGGTAGGATCACACCGCCAAAGATTGGATCCGGAATTAACATCTCGTTATTCTTCTTTAGACTGAGGTTGTCCGTTCTTGGTTGGTTTACTACATTTTCCTGTTGCTTTTGTGGCGGCTGCGCTGCTTGAGTCATGGTCTGCGCAGTCTTGTCAACACCAAGAGACTGTCTTCCATCCATTGCTTGGTTTGCATGAGGACCGTTAGCATCTACGAAGTGTAGGAAGACCTGAACGTGCCAGTTACCCTTAAACGGCTTTCTCCAGTGAACCATCTCGGTTCCCTTATACGCAGCCATCTCACCGGGTTCCATAGTCACTGCTGTTTCTTTCGTTCCGTCTTGGTTTGCAAAATGAATTGGCCAGTTGACCTTTGCGTCGTATCCAAGAGTAAGCGTTGTACTAATCTCACAGGCAGGGCGATCGAGGTGTTTCTTTAAAACGTCGCCAGGACGATAGATCCTTGCATACGAATACGTAGGAAGCAGCTTTCTGCCAACGGCTTTACCGAGAGGTTCTGCTACGTTCTGAAGAAGGTTATCAAAAACCGGATCTCCGTAGATGGCATCAGAAAGAGGGCACTGATCATCCTGAACCAGTTTACCTTCTTCGTGTAGCTTAAACATATGCGCTACTAATTCGTCGCACTTTTCTTTAGGTAGGACGTTCTGTAAAACTACATAACCATTTTCTTCAAAGTAACTTACCGTGTCTTTCATAATTTATTCTCCATTCGTATATTGAAACTTGCAGGTCACAACGTATCTTTTATCTTGAGCAGATGCGTATGGCGGCGAACCACAGTGAGGTATCGAACCATCAAAGATGACAAGCCTTCCAGGTTTATACGCTGCTGTGTATTCTATACTATCCAACTTTTCGTTGAAGAAGAATGTATGACCTCCCCAATGAATGTTCCAATCCGGGTGAGGATAGTATAGCGCCGTCTTAGGCTTTTCTAGATGATTGTCGTCTATGTGAATCGTATCGAAGTCGCTCGTCGTAGCAAGATTTACATATTGTCGGTGAACGATATAATTCTTAGCAAAATGTGGATTGACCTGATTGAGTCTATTTATAATGCCAAAGTTAGTTGCTTCTTCACGCGATCCAAACACGTACTTGAGCTTGTGCTTTTCGCCGTAGATGTGCGATCTAAACCCGTCGCTAAAATTAGTAGCTGTGTAGGGAAAATTACGAACCGCGATGAACATCTTTGAGATCTCTTCAAACGTAAACAGATCGTCATAGATATCTACTTCACGGCCGTTAATGTGTAACTTTTTATGGTTCATAATCAAACACCTATGTTAAAGCTGATACTTACTCTCGTATCGTCCGACTGATTTGGTTCGACATAGTGTTCGAGCCAACTCGGAAAGACAATACACGCAAGAGGTTGTGGTTGAATTGGATAGTTCTTATCACGAATTGGATGTCTCTCGCTGCGAATGGCTGGGTTCGTAAATACGAGACGACCAGAGTTCTGCGGTACTCTAAGATAGAATACACCCGAGAGATAACCCTCGTGCGTGTGATGGTGATTGAAAGAGTGCTTACCGTTTACGTTTGCCCACATGCTCTGTAGCTTGAACTCGGTGATGCCGTAGTCCTTGAGAATGTTTGATGCGATCGATTTGAGTAGAATGTTTTTTACAAACTCTCGAAAGATCGGATCCTCGTGAAGATCGTCTCTCGACTGCCAGGCACCGCCCGAGTTACTCTTTGATACCGACGGTTCCTGAGCGTATAGTTCTAGAACTCTGTCGAGATAATCTTCTGCTTGATACTTTTCGTTCGTAAGAACGTATCCCCATATTGGAACATTAAAAATGTTAGTCGCGTGTTCGTTCATAATGTACTCCGTATCATCATATAGTATTATTTATATCGCGTCAGGATAAAAGGATTTATAGAACCAGGTGTTTTCGCTCACGACTTTTTCGTGAAAACTTTCTGAGAGTACTCTCTTTGGTTCCTTCCAAGGTAGAAGAGAAGGCTTCGTATGATGATCCGTCTTCTCACGAAAGTACGCGTTGTCGTGTTCGAATAATGCAGACTGCTCTATGTTGTTCAAATCGTGCTCAAAGTATTCAAGACCTAAGAAGTCGTATATTCTTCGAAGCATGTAGACTGGTTCCTTAAGCAGATCCTCGTATCGAACAAACTTAACTCTTTCCGGATTGGTCTTAAAGAGTTCAATGTACTTGAGTATCTCGTGTCTCAGATTGCCTGAAAACGCGTTTGATTCTTTAAAGTGATAGTGATACTTCTCGGTCTCAGTCATAGAGCCGTAGAGAATGTTACCATCACCGAAGGTATGAAGGGCTTTAATCTTATCGTTGACACGATCAAAACTCTCGACGATGTCTCGAAGGTCTCTTACTGTGACGAGTATCTTGTTGTTTGGAAAGAGATGATGAAGGTTCGACCAAGTTCTTGACTTTGAGATCACGACTGGTTTCTTTGTGAGTCCTTCGTACCAACCCTTCGTAGCACCAATCGCCATTCCGTAAACGGCATCGTCTGCTTGTTCGCAGCTCATTGCCTGAAAGGATTCTCGATAACGAGATTTAATGAGGATCTGTTCGCTGAGTATCTCAGGAAAGGGATCCGTGGCGGTTGTAAAGATTTCTGGGTTCTGTTGTAGGATATTCATAAGCACGGTCGATCCGGTTCTTGGAAGACCTGCGCAAAAATTCAATTGTTTCATAATATAACTCTCGTTGTTTCACAAGATTATTTATATCTGTTGACCAGCCGAAGATTGTCTACCTTGAGTTAAATCACCCACGTCTGTTGCGTTAGCATTTGCAGCAAATGGAAACTTGTCGATTGTGTTAAGAAATGGGCTTCCACCAGAAGTGTAACCAGATTCTGTAGAGCTTTGACCCGCCGATCCAGTTCTTGCTTGTGTAAGATCTCCGACGTCTGTTGCGTTTGCATTAGATGCAAATGGAAACTTGTCTATTACGTTTGAGGTTCCTCCTCCAGACGCATAACCTGATTCAGAACTAGATTGACCAGTTACAAGGTTTCTTGCCAGAGTCAAATCACCGACGTCCGTCGCGTTGGCATCAGAAGAAAAAGGAAACTTATCAATTACATTAGAGTTTGCAGTTGTAAAACCACCAGACGCATAACCTGATGATGTACTTGATTGACCTGCCGGGCCATACCTTGATTGTGTAAGATCGCCAACATCCGTTGCGTTGCCATTCGCGGCAAACGGAAACTTGTCAACAGTATTTAGAGGACCAAAACCTCCAGCTGAATAGCCTGATGCGGAACTAGAAGTTCCGGAAAGCGAATTTCTTGCTTGTGTAAGATCGCCAACATCCGTTGCGTTGCCATTCGCGGCAAACGGAAACTTATCTATTACGTTTGAGTTTCCTGATCCATAACCACCAGAAGTATAACCAGATTCGGCACTTGATTGGCCTGCGCTCTCGCGCCTTGCTTGCGTCAAATCACCCACGTCAGTTGCGTTAGCATTGGACGAGAATGGAAACTTATCAATTGTGTTAGTACTATTATTTGGTGGTATTGTTCCGCCAGAAGTATATCCACTTATCGTACCTTGAAATGGTCTCACGTATATATCACTCGACGCATACTTAAACTTACCGTCGATCTCAATGCCGTTAGGATGCAGAGATATGCTGTAGTTACCGAAGTTAATCGAGTCTTTGTTTAACGTAATAGGCATATTAAATCCTTGACATTTTCATTTATTTATACCTGTTGGCCTGCGGTTTGTCCAGTTACCCCACCTACATTTCCTTGAGCTAAATCGCCTACATCAGTTGCGTTTGCGTTTGAGGCAAAAGGAAACTTATCTATTACATTTGAAAAGGCGGGGGACGGGGTGCCATCGCCTCCAGACGAATAACCTGAAACAGTACTAGATTGACCTGAAGCCGCGTTACGGCTCTGTGTAAGATCTCCGACATCAGTTGCGTTTGCGTTTGAGGCAAATGGAAACTTGTCTATTACATTTAGAAGAGTAGGAATTTCTCTGCCTCCAGACGAATATCCTGACACATCACTAGACTGTCCTGCTGCTCTAGACCTAGATACAGTAAGGTCTCCAACATCAGTTGCGTTTGCGTCAGAAGCAAACGGAAACTTGTCTATAGTATTTCTAAATGGAGGTGAATATCCACCAGAAGAATAACCTGATGTAACACTAGATTGTCCAGCCGGATACTCTCTTAATTGCGTAAGATCTCCTACATCTGTTGCATTGGCGTCTGCTGAAAAAGGAAACTTATCTATTACATTTGAATAAGGTGAGCCGCCCGTGCCGCCAGACGAATAACCATAACCAGATACGGGACTCGATTGACCGGCCGGATTTACCCTTAATTGTGTAAGATCACCAACATCCGTTGCGTTTGCGTCAACAGAAAATGGAAACTTATTAATCATATTGATAGAGCCGGTGCCGGATCCTGTTGTATAACCAGATGTAGAACTAGATTGTCCTGCACCTCCACTCAGGGCGTTCGTCAAGTTGCCTACACTTACAGAATTTCCATTTGACGCAAAGGAAAATTTTCTAATTGCAGTTGTTCCGCTAGGATAGCTCCCGCCCGTTGCGTAACCGCTTACAGTTCCTTGAAATATTGGTGGAACATCAAACGCAGTCGCAACGGCTTTACCGTTAAATTCTATACCATCAGCATACTGTGTAAACGCGAAATTTTCTGTAATTACTTTTGCCATGTTTTATACCTGTTGTCCTGTCGGGGAGGATCTTGTAACCGTAAGATCACCTACGTCCGTAGCGTTAGCATCCGCCGCAAATGGGAACTTATCTATTGTGTTTTTGACCGCAGTAGGCAGGAACTGGTACGTCCCGCCAGAAGTATAACCATTCGTAGTAGAACTCTGTCCAGCGTTAGACCCTCTTGCTTGGCTAAGGTCACCCACGTCCGTCGCGTTAGCATTTGAAGCAAATGGAAATTTATCTATTACGTTGCTACCTGGGAATGATCCGGAAGTATAGCCAGACACGGTGCTAGACTGTCCAGCTGGCCCCAATTTTCCTATTGATAAATCGCCTACATCTGTAGCATTGCCATCGGCAGCGAATGGAAACTTGTCAATTATATTCGAAGGTGATCCACCGGCGGTATAACCATATTCAGTACTCGATTGTCCTGCAATGTTATACCTTCCTACAGTTAAGTCCCCAACATCTGTGGCGTTTGCATTTACAGCAAACGGAAATTTATCTATGGTATTAACAGCTGCAGGAACAAAGCCTCCTGAAGTATAACCGCTTACAGTAGAAGTCTGGCCCCCGCCGCCGATACTCCTTCTAGCTTGCGTTAAGTCTCCTACATCTGTGGCATTCGCATTTGAAGCAAATGGAAACTTGTCGATCGTATTGAGAGCACCGCCGGCGAGTCCTCCAGAAGTGTATCCTGAAACAGAACTGCTTTGACCTGAGGCGTATCCTCTTTGGACAGTTAAGTCTCCAACATCTGTGGCATTTCCATCTGACGTAAATGAAAACTTCTCTATTGTGAGACCCGCCGGGGGACCGTCGCCTCCCCCAGAAGCATATCCGCTTATCGTTCCTTGAAACAGCGGCCCAGTCACCTCTATCGAAGCATCTCGTAGAGTAATATCATTTAACGCTAGACCGTCTTCTCCAATCACAACGGTACCATCCGAGAAAGTATATCCGGCAGCCGATCCACTCACGGCATCCAACGAATCGTTATTTGCGATGATGATGGAATCTGTGACGGATACGTTTGCGGTACTGGCATACGATCTAGCAGCACCTATAACATCAGATCCGTTTATCTTAAATGCCATGACTTACTTTCTCCAACTCTACTCTAGTTTATTTATACCTGTTGACCTGCTGCGTAAAGTCTTGCTTGTGTAAGGTCTCCTACGTCAGTAGCATTGGCGTTTGCCGCGAATGAAAATTTGTCAATAGTGTTTGCGTACGCAGGCAAGACCCCGCCTGAATTGTAGCCAGATTCTGTACTTGATTGACCTGCCGGGCCAAACCTTGATTGTGTAAGATCACCCACGTCAGTAGCATTGGCGTCTGTCGCAAAGGGAAACTTGTCTATAGTGTTAACAAGAGTAGGAGGAGGAGTAATTCCTGGGTCAAGTCCTCCAGAAGTATAACCGCTTACGTCACTAGATTGGCCGGCAGAGCTTAGTCTTGCTTGTGTAAGATCACCAACGTCTGTGGCATTACCGTTAGATGCAAAAGGAAACTTGAATATAGTGTTAACAAGAGTAGAAAGATTAAATCCCCCAGATGTATAACCGCTTACGTCACTAGATTGGCCGGCAACGTTTACTCTTTCTTGTGTAAGATCACCAACGTCTGTTGCGTTGGCATTTGCAGCAAAAGGAAACTTATCTATAGTGTTAACGTAAGTAGGCCCAGTCACTCCGCCAGATGTATAACCGCTTACGTCACTAGATTGGCCGGCAGGGGCGGCTCTTGCTTGTGTAAGATCACCGACGTCAGTGGCATTAGCATTAGCTGCAAACGGAAACTTATCAATTGTGTTAAGTATTGGCGATTGACCGCCTGAAGTATACCCAGACTCAGCGCTTGATTGACCTGCTGCTGCTCGACGAGCTGGTGCTGTTAGATCACCAACATCGGTAGCATTTCCGTCTGCCGCAAACGGAAACTTGTCGATAGTATTCACATAGTTAAGGCTTGCAATTTCTCCACCTGATGTATATCCACTCGTACTACCTTGCACTGGTGAATATACTATAGCTTCTTCGAGCGCCAACGAACTGTTTGCAATTATCTTACTCTGTGCGGAATCAATCGCGCCCGCATCACTTATAACAGTAGTGCCTTTTATTATGTATGCCATGTTTACACCCGTTGCTCGCCAGAGCGTCCTATTATTTGAGTAAGATCACACAAGCGCGTTTTGTTAACAGATCCGTTCGTATTAAACAACATTCTCAAGATCTCCCTTGTGTATCTTAACTATTTATAAATTGATCTCGAATACTTAAATCCATTTAGTATGATGCAGGATTTTTATAATCAGGGAACGTCGTGCCGGTGCCCCATCTTATAAGAACAGCGCCAGGGCTTCCTGAAGAAGCAGTTCGTGTAGCACCACTGTCAAAGTAAGCGTACATAGCTCCGCCGCCGCCGCCCCCATAAGTTTGACTAGAACCAAAACTGCCGGCAGTTCCGCTAGGAGCTGTTGTACCTCCACTAATCTGTGTCGCCCCGCCTCCTACTCCGTCAGAGCCCTTACCGTGAGCACCTACTCCGCCGCCGTCACCGCCTTCCGAAATAAATCCGCCGGAAATGTCTGGGCTATATTCTCTACTCGCACCGGCACCCCCTCCTCCAGAATTTGTTGCTGGATTATTTCCTTGACCGCTAGTTGCGCCGCCGCCGTTTCCAGAATAACCGCCCGCCCCGCCGCCGCCCCCGCCATCATAACCAGAAGATCGAGTCTGCCCTACACCGCCATTCCCGCCCCCATCGCCAGTAAACGTCCCGGCAGATCCTCCATCAGAATCGCCGCCGCCACCGAATCCACCCTTAACCGTGCCGGAGCTTATAAAATAACTATCAAATCCAGGACTACCGTTTACGGTAGTCGAAAGCTGGTCTCCAACTATAGTGGCCCCAGCACCACCTTGCCCAACGAGGACTGTATAAGTACTTCCAGGTGTAACAGCAATATTGTTTTTCCAGCCGAGACCGCCCCCGCCGCCGCCGCTAGCAGGTACTTCACCACCACCAGATGTTCCTCGGCTAATCTGTCCGCCACCGCCCCCACCGATAGCAACCACGTTTACACTAGTAACGTCATTAGGGACAGTAAATGTTGTGGTACCAGGAGTAGAAAAAAGTTGAAATCCTGGCGTAACATAATCATTTATGACTACATCTACGAACTTCGATCCGGTTTGATTACCTATACTGTCCGTTGCGTCGAGTGTAAGTCTAAATGTTTCTGATGCAGGATTTGCAATATAAATTCCTTGAATTAGACTATACGATGCGGATAGATTTAGAGACGATACTAACGTCGCCGTGCTTAAGTCCCAAGGAGTACTTAACGTATAGTAATATATTATTCTATTGTCTCCAACCGTGTACATTTTAGTACCAGTATCATTCACGCGCACATCAAGCGGAAAATAACCTACTGCTAACGATGTAGAAAATGTCCAAGTGTTACACTGAAACGCAGTACCAGAGTATGCTAAAATTGCACCAGGAGAACCTAGTGTCGGATTTGATACGTCTGCTACGAATGCCTTCGTTCCATCCGGTTTTACGTGTATTCCAGTAGGAAGGCTTGCGGTTGCCGATATGTCCAAGGTTCTCTCTGGACTCTGTGGGCCAAGTGAAAAGGTTGGATTCCACGCAGTTATTGTATCTTGTATTATTCTGCTTAAAGCACGATCAGTTTGAAATAGTTGTGTACCGCTACTCGAAATCCAAAGACCTTGGTGATTCGTTCCAAGTGTACTGTAGGGATCAACTGGTCCAGCAACAACCGTGCTGAGATCCCATTGATCCACGCTTGGTTCGGGTGTCATACTGAACTCAGCAATTTCATCATTATTATTGTCTAGTAACCAAAATTTTTCACCGTCTGGTTTAAAAAATATCGAACTAGCTCTTTGACTGCTACCGACCGGGTAAAAGTATTGCCCTTCAAGTACTGGGCTTTGCAGATCTGCCGTTGTTCTATACTTAACAACACTAAGATTAGAACCACTGAGTGGCTCAACGGCTAGGAATATTTCCATATCGTCGTTTATTAGTGTTGGGAAATCTAATATGCCTTGATTACTTGTAAGCGTAAATGTACCTGTTGTACTCCGTGATAGATCTTCTGCATTTACTCCAGTGACCGTATATCCTACAGTAGTACTATCCGGGACCCTTGCGCTTACGGTAACAGTGACGGTATTTCCTTCATTGATAGAAGCGGCCGAGGAACTAATACTATAACTACTAAGATAAGCAGTCGTTCCCAAGAGCATATTTAGATTTCCAATTGACATTACGAAACTGCACCAGAGACTACACAGATGTTTGTACCTACGAACAAGATCGTGCAGAGACCTCTTGTAAACAAGGTGATACTAGAAACGTCAGTGTCAGCACCAGAAATATATGAAGTTACTGCAGAAGAAGTAATTGTCGCATTTGATGAAGTATTATTGAAAATTGAAATTATATCGCCAGTTGAAAACACACCGCTTGGTATTACGATGCTACCGCCGGATCCTATAGCAACAAAATCTCCTACATCTCCAGCTGCTAATGTGTAAGAAGACGTCTTGGTTCCTGCAGCAGGAACCGTGTTTGCACCGGATACACCAGTTATACCTTGAGATCCGGTGATACCCTGAATACCTTGAGCTCCGGTTCCTTGCGTACCTTGAGATCCGGTAATACCCTGAACGCCTTGAGATCCTGCCCCACTGGTTCCTTGAATACCTTGTACACCCTGTGAAGCTACGGCACCCGCGATGCCTTGGATACCTTGAGATCCAGTAGTACCTTGAACACCCTGCCCGCCCGCGCCTTCGATACCCTGAATGCCTTGCACGCCTTGCGAAGCTATAGAACCGGCGATACCTTGGATACCTTGAGATCCAGTAATGCCTTGAACACCCTGTTCACCTGCACCCCCGGTACCCTGAATACCTTGGACGCCCTGATTTCCGGAAATGCCTTGGATGCCTTGCTCACCAGTGATACCTTGGATACCTTGCGCGCCATTTACTGTAAAACCATCCCATCTTTGCTTAGCTGCGTTGTATTGATAGGTTCTACCGTTTAAAGCATAGAGCTGGCCGTTCGTTGGAGACGTAGGAAAATCAAATGCTGCCATTTCTCTCTCCTAATTTCTTTATTGCATCAATCATGATAGCAATGAGCGGTATATAAGCCACCGTCTTATCTCCATTTCCATTTGTTTCTACGAGTTCAGGCATAATCTTTTCAAACTCTTGAGCGATTACACCGTAACTCTTTATATCGTTGCTCTTCCAATTAAATTCGTACGTGTTTATCTTACTTAAGATGTCCAGGCTTTCAGAAATTGGGTTGAGATTCTTCTTATGCGCAATATCAGAAAGAGAGTTAAAGTTTGTCGCGTTGAGTGTTCCAGTGCTTGGATTGAAATATAACTTACTATCGGCCGCATTAACAGTCTGAACGGAGCCAACGTTAGCTACAAACACAGGATAGAAGCTTGCGTTCGTCGAAGTATCATTTGTTGCTTGAAGATCTGTTGCTGAAGCAGAAGCAGACTCCGGGCCTTGAATACCCTGAACTCCTTGAGAGCCTGTGATACCCTGAATACCTTGAGCTCCGGTTCCTTGCGTACCTTGAGATCCGGTGATACCCTGTACGCCTTGTTCACCAGTGATACCCTGAACACCTTGTTCACCAGTGATACCCTGAATGCCTTGTTCACCAGTGATACCCTGAACACCTTGTGATCCTGCGCCAGTAATACCCTGAATGCCTTGAGATCCAGTGATACCTTGGACACCTTGCTCTCCAGCACCCCCAGTACCTTGAACACCTTGATCTCCAGTGATACCCTGTATTCCCTGTTCACCAGTGATACCTTGGATACCCTGAACACCTTGTGCTCCAGTGATACCTTGGATGCCCTGTTCACCAGTGATACCCTGTATTCCCTGTTCACCAGATATACCCTGAACACCTTGAGAACCAGTTCCAGCGATACCTTGGATACCCTGTTCTCCAGTAATACCTTGAACGCCTTGAGATCCAGTTATACCCTGAACACCCTGTTCGCCAGTAATACCTTGGATACCCTGTTCGCCAGTGATACCTTGAACGCCTTGTTCGCCGGCGCCACCTGTACCTTGAACACCTTGATCTCCAGTGATACCTTGTATGCCTTGCGATCCGGTAATACCTTGTACGCCCTGTTCACCGGCGCCACCAGTACCCTGAACGCCTTGTTCGCCAACGATACCCTGAATACCTTGAACACCTTGCGATCCAGTGATACCTTGAGAACCTTGTGTACCTGCTCCAGTGATACCCTGAACACCTTGTTCGCCAACGATACCCTGAATACCTTGAACACCTTCTCCTTCAATACCTTGGATACCTTGCGATCCAGAGATACCCTGAACACCTTGCGATCCAGTGATACCTTGAGAACCTTGTGTACCTTCTCCAGTGATACCCTGAACACCTTGTGATCCAGCGATGCCTTGGATACCCTGAACACCTTCTCCTTCAATACCTTGGATACCCTGTGCTCCAGTAATACCTTGAACACCTTGAGATCCAGCGATGCCTTGGATACCCTGAACACCTTCTCCTTCAATACCCTGGATACCTTGGATACCTTGCGATCCAGAGATACCCTGAACACCTTGCGATCCGGTAATACCTTGGATACCCTGCGCTCCAGTAATACCCTGAACACCCTGAGAACCTGCGTTACCTTGAACGCCCTGCGATCCAGTTCCAGCTATACCCTGAATACCTTGGATGGCAGTACCCTGAATACCCTGAACACCTTGACTACCTTGGACGCCAAATACGCTTGTAGATTCTACCCATTGAATAGTATCGCCGTCATCGTAATAAACATAGAGTTCACCGCTTTCCGGATCCCACCAAAGGTCACCAATTCCTGGGCTAGACGGTGGAGTAGCGCTAATTTCGACAGATGCGCGAGCAGCCATCGCACCCTGAATACCTTGTTCGCCAGTGATACCCTGAATACCTTGGATACCCTGAATACCTTGGATGGCAGTACCCTGAATGCCCTGAACGCCTTGGTTACCTTGAATACCCTGAATACCTTGGATAGAAGTACCCTGAATACCTTGAATGCCTTGGCTACCTTGGATACCTTGTGATCCTGTAATACCTTGAATACCCTGATCGCCTTTTGCGCCAAGAGTTCCATCTATACCTTGGATACCTTGAACACCTTGGCTACCCTGAATACCTTGGATACCCTGAATACCTTGGATAGCAGTACCTTGAATACCCTGAACGCCTTGATTTCCCTGAATACCTTGGAAACCCTGTGTACCCTGCCCAACTGTACCTTGAATACCCTGAATACCTTGGCGGCCTTGCGTTCCCTGCGTACCCTGAACACCCTGAACACCTTGAACACCTTGAACACCAGCGATTGGGCCTGCATTAATCCAATTTGTACCGTTGTATACCCAAAAATCTTGAGTAGTTTCATCAATAACACCTTCACCGACTGCAGCTCCTGGAAACGCAGCATTTAGCGCGGTCTGAGGTGTTGCACCTACAGTAGCGATCGTCCCAATCACAACGAGAGATGGGCCATAGTTACCCTGAACACCTTGGCTACCCTGAATACCCTGAATACCTTGCGTGGCTGTAGCTATGTTCCAGGTAATTCCATCAGAAGTATAAAGATTTCCATCCTGCCCATATACTACCGTAAACTGGAACGCAACTGGATCCAGTGTGATAGGGACTGGAGTGTCAAATAAACGAGTCGGAGTTAATTGTGCTCCGCGTATACTTTTAAGAGACATCGTCTTCCTCCGCCTGACCCAACGTATATGATATAGTCACATCGACTGTATTGTTGGTCGTGGCTTTTACTTCGAGTATATCGCCAGTATATATGAACTGACCATTCATAGGATACGCAATGACATCGAATTTAGGCACCGGAATTTCATTCGCTAGCCAGAACGTAGTGTTTGAACTTGCGCGATATATCCTTACACTTACGTCTACAGTCTGTATGTCTCTGTTTGCAATAAGAAGTGGAGTTATGATCTCGGCAACACCTGGAACTACTACCGTGCTGCCTCCAAAGACAAGTTCTGGTATTTCATAACTAGGAACTTCTATAATTGGTTGCCAGTTCGTTGTCAACGCAACACTAAGACCTATTGGTTTTGCGTCAGGCGCTTGACTTGTTGATATGATAGTTGTCATGTTGATGTCCTACTATTTGCGGCTCTGCGAGCTAATTTCCTAACTGAAGATGTAAATGGGCGACCTTCGATTCTTCCGGTTCTACCGTTGATTCTAAGACCTCTTGCAAAATACTGGTTGTTCAACTCGTCCGCGCCGGACCATCTTACTCGTCCTCCGTCTTCTTGGAGAACGGACGCAGCAGCAGATATCGGCTGTCCTAGTCTTCTAAAGTTTAGAGGAAGCGCGTTTACGTTAACACCAGCGCTAGCAAGGTTAAACTGGTGAGATAGACTTTCTACTAAGCTTCCAAAGTTAATGATAAGAGGATTTCTTACACTTGCTATTAGAACATCATCGATAAGACCGTCAAGCATCGCTTCTTCGCCAGCAGTTAGAGAGAACTGGCTCTTAATAGTATCTCTCATACGATCCCACGAATTTGTGAAAGCGTTTAAGAGAGATATATCATTTGCACCATCAGAAGTCCAAGCAGAACCGTTCCAATAGTAAATGGTTCCATCGTATATATTTGCTATGCTAGAATATACGATATATGCGTCATTAATCTCGACTGTAGATCCGGCCGGTAAATTCGTTGTATTTGGCCCGGCCACACTTCCAATGTAGTTCAATCCAATGGTAGTTGGATTAAATACAGAGAAAACATGTCTTCCTCTATAATTAAAGAGCCCAGCTGTAAAGATGCGAGTACCTGTTTGTGTTCCTTCTCTAAAGTCATTAGTGATGGAACGTAAGAAGTTCAGAGCGTCTCTTCTTGTAAGATTTTCATCGATAAAGTCATACTCAGAATTTACATATGCGATCGTGGTTTTCTGCAGATTTGTGATATTATCGTTTATTATTTCTCGGCTGTTGGAGAAAGTATTATTTACCCAAGACAGATCCGGTTCCTCAGCAGCTGGTAAATAAGTAAGAGAGTTATACTTTATAACATTTCTTAAGATATTAGCTAGTTCTATACATCTGTTTGCTTCGTTCTGAGAAGCAATACCTGGGGCCGTGCTCTGTCCTGTATACGTACCCAACATTATTGATGAGCATATCTCACCAAGTCTGTTCCATGCCGCGGCGGTTGGTTCTCTTTGGTTTAAAGGAAGTTGGCTTGATGTACCAACAAAATAAGCCTCAGCATTGAGTATAGTAGCAGTGTTTGTGTTATAGTTTAAATCGTGTGTTAACGCGTCTATTACGTACCCGGTGTCTCTTCTGCAAGTCGTTTGGTTATACACAAGAGAAGGATAATTTGTGTTTATCCAAGTAATCAGATCGTTTTGTATTTTAGTTTTATTAGCTACCAACAGATCTCTGGCTATTGCGTGGTTTGTGACTCCGGTATTCGTGAATGTAAGAGCATTCGCGTTTCCGGTTCCATTCGTCAGGATATCTATAATTTCATCAAAAGCAGCGTTTGTTCTAGAAACGCTAGTTGCATCCTCGAGAAGGTTCTGAACCGAAGATTTTAGAAAAGATATTGCTCCAGATGTTTCTGTGAGCTGGCTGCTAATTACAATGCTAGAACTTGCTCTTCTATAAGAAATTCCATTTACAACCGCCCAATAGTTTGTTCCTAGTACGAGATCGTTCCCTACACCCTCTAGAATGTATCTGGTGTCTCTCTTACATTTTTCGGAGTCGTACCCCTGGAATCCTAGAGTGTCCGTTAAATACTCCCATAGGTCGTCTATCACGGTGTTTGATGAGTTTATAATTGTATCGGCTAGCTCTACGTTCGCAACTCTAGTTACTGATGTCTCTCTAGGATTGAACACAGGAGTGGTTCCCTTTGCTCTCATAGAGATGTCGCCGAACTGAGTTCCGGAGTTGTTAAGTGTTATCTGTCCACCGTCTAACGCATAGAACGCGCATCTAGAAAATATAGATAGAGAAGAGATACCATTAATGCCAGCGCCGTTCTTTGCAACGTATCCTAGACCGTTCTGAGTACGAGGAGTAGCGCCAAAGCATAGTATATATGGAAATATAGAATCTGGGTCAACAACTGCTCGGTCGGCGAGTATCGTCCCACCTCCACGACCTACGTTCTTGTTTGGAAAGTCTTCTTCTCCAACGACAGTTATTGTTGCGGTGCCGCCCGACGATGTCGTGATTGTTGTATTGGCCGTGAAATCTACATTATTATTTCTAACATATATAGTTCCAGTTCCAATCTCTTCAACTCTTGAAATAAATCCAGTTACGCCATCGCTAGTTTCTATCGAGTCTCCAACTTGGAAATCAGTATTCGATGAAACGTTTGAAACTGTAAGTTCGAATCCGAGGTCTTCAATCGTTCCTCGGCTGTTAAACGGATTTAAGAGAGGTGGTATCTCTCTTTCAAAGTAGTTTGAGATCTGGCTTGAGTCTCTAACGTAAGGTGATCTAGTAATTCTTGCGCCAGGTCTAAACGCATACGCAAAACCAGAACTAGGATAATCAAAGTTATCTACTTTAAGATTAAAGAAAGAAAATCCTTGCGCATAGCACCCAGATCCTAAGAGAATGCAATTCTTTGACTCGTATCCAGGGTTCATTACAATATTTGTAGTGTACTGGCCAGTCGATGAAACTATTGAACAGAAGTCCGGTAACGCTAACTCACCGTTTGTATAATACGTTCCTGGATGAACCGTGATGTTGACTATTCGTCTTCCTAATAAACCTGGTGCAACTTCTTCGGAAGCTTCCTGAGCAATACGAACGGCTCTTTCAAGAGTTGCTACCGGAGCTAGATAACTACCTATGTTATCGTCATCACCTTCAACGCTTACATATATCTTTCTAGCCTTCTTTGAAGACTTTGCGATCTCGTTGTATAGCTGCGAGTAAGAAAACGCAACAGTAGTTCCTGAAGATATGTCCTTTAAGTAGAAATAATCAGTAGGAGCTATATCGCCAGATAGAGTTTCGGTAACCGTTATGTTTGGATCGGTTATAGGAATATCTCTAATATAACCGCCTTCTATCTTGATATTATCAAATACTTCTTCTTCTAAAGAATTTATGAGTTCTGCGCGGGTGATGTTCTTTGTGCCATCATCACCTTGATCCAAGTTAACAACGACAAAGAGATCTCTTGATTTCGTCTTATCGCCTGAAATCCCATCAAGATCTGAAATTTTTGTCATATTCGTTTAACCTCTTTTTCTTTCTATTTATAAAAAGATGCAGGATGGTTTAAGAGTTATAATTTTAAGCCCTATTACGAAAAGCTTGATGAATTATAAGATACACCCGATTCTTAGACACTTTTTTCATAAATTTACGATCATGCACTTTTTTATTTTTACTCAGCCAACTAATTGTCATATTGTACTAATAGATCGTAGCAGTAATCATCATTTGGAACTTTCCTTTATACTGTCGAGTTCACTCTTAAGTTCTTTTATTGCTTCTATTAGAAGACCAACTATGTTTCCATAACGTACTGCTTTTGTTTTTGAACCAAATTTTGGATCGTCTATCTCATATACCGCCTCAGGCAATATTGTTTCGATCTCTTGGGCTATGACACCGGTTATGCGTCTATCGTCGCCAATAAAATTATACGTGTAACCGCCTACGCTTAGTACTCTTTCTAATGCGTTGTCAATTCTGTTTATGTTTTCTTTCTTACGTATATCAGAAGAAGACGCAAATGCAGTAACGTCGCCGTTTGAAGATATAGCACCAGTAGATGTAATAGTACCTGTCGTGGTTAGGTTTGCAAAGGTAACGTTGCTCGTTGTAGCTACGGCCTGACCTATGGATATGATTCCAGTTGTGTTATCATACGTTACGCCAGTTCCTGCGCTCAGCAGCCCTCGCACGGTAGAATTCGTTAGAGTCATAACGCCAGTCGATGAATCATAAGATAGAATACCACTAGCGCTTATAGCATTTCTTGCGCGCGCGTTTGTGAAGTATAAACTGTTTGTTCCTTCAGTCAAGTTATCGGTCGTATGATTACTTAGCGAGCTAACAGTTCCAGTTACGTTGCCAGTTAAATTACCGGTTACGTTTCCAGTTACGTTGCCAGTTAGATTTCCAACTAGGCCTCCTGCTCCCGCAACTATACCGCCAACCGCATTAAAGGTTCCTGCGATTGTAAGATTTCCAGTTGGAGTTAAAGATAGTTTTGTAGTACCAGCACCGTTATCAATAATAAAATTATTCGTAGTTGTATCTTCAAATCCAGTTCTCCACGTTGAAGAACCAGAAGAGTAGTTTATTCTGGCACCGTTTGTACTGATTACAGTTGCGGCGGTCTGCGTTGAAGATGTGACGGAAATTGGATTATTAAAACCTACAGTGGAAGATCCTAATTTTGGAGATATGGAATCAACTCTCAGCAAGTCGAATGCTATTATATTGTTAGCGGTAAAACTTCCTATTAGCGTTGAGTTTCCTGATGCGGTATCGCCTAGAGCAGACGCTGTCATGGCGTCTGCTTTCATTATGTCAACCATATCGTTGGTTGTATCCAACCACGTTTGAAAAGTTTGCGTAGTTACTATATTACTTAAACCTGGTTTTGCCATGTCTTACACGCTTTCTATCTTATCGAGTCTTTCGCAAACTGAACTCAAAATTTTTCTTATCTCTTTAACTTCTTTTGAAAGTAAGTCCATTTTTCGAATTCTATCTCTTTCTAATTTATATTTATTAAGAGATGTAACATCGTTGTTTAGGAGAGCTCCAGTTTTTTCGTCTCTTACAAGATTCATGTTAGTGATATCCCTCTGTAATCAAGAAGTCTTGGTGCTTTAAATATATTTTCTGAATATAGCTCTATCTTAATAGCAAACTTTCTATATCCTTCAAACGTTCCAAACGAATTGGTATAAGTTAGCACTCCTAGTGTTTTATTCGCGTCTGAAACTCCAAATTCAAACTCTCTAAAGTCTGAAGTATTGCTTAACGACGAGAATGTATTAACACCACTTACGAGTTCTAATTCTATCCAATCGTTAGTTTCAAAAACAGCGGGGTCTGTTGGAGACTGAACTTTAATAAAAGCTTTTATATTAGTTCCGTTTGGTCTATAACCAGTAACGTAGAGTTTAAAATCTTCTGCGTCGAGATTTTCGGCCAGCTGAACGGTTTTTGAAACATACTTAGAAGTATTAGCCGCGCTGTTACTTATCTTCCACTGATAAGCAAGTAACGTTGCGGTTTCAACATCTATGAACGGCGACGATGTTGTATTACCGCCATTCGTCATTGATACCGTAAGTTTCAATCCTTTGTTTCTATCAGGATCGTTTGACTTACTAAATACTACCATGCCGTTTTCGCCAAACGTGACCTTATCATTAAACAGCATGTTCTTTGTGTATATATTTGAAGTATTGTTTGGATCTACGAATGTTCCACTTAGAGCAGTTCTAGTTACACTATCATCAGTTCTCATGATCATAGGCTGGATATAACTATATTCTGCGTTATCAACAGACACGACCGTACTCTCAGTCCCGCTATCGAACCCATACAGAGTATTTCCAGCGGCAAACTTTCGAGTGGATGTCGCGCTTGATTTTTCAAGCATTATGAAATTCGGATACCTGAAGTCATAATGAGTTAGAGTTCCAAATGTTATTGGGTATGCGGCGATAGAATCTGTAAACGCAGCCGGCCTATCAGATACAACAACAGTGGTGTTTGAGCTCTGTACTCTAAAGATCTGCTTGTTCGTAGATCCGTTATCAAGCAGTATGTAATCTCCGCTTGAGTACGTGGTGTCCATGTTAGTTCCAGTAATTTGATTATTGCCAGCTACAACACTAACAGTATTTGAAGTTGACGCATCCGCGGTCTCTAACTTATAGACCACCTCACCTACTTGGAATCTTCCAATGTTGTTTTGCGTTGTAATAAACTCGTTATTGTCATTTATAAAAGTAACTGATCCGGCAGGAGCATTAAAGTTGTGGCGGTATAGATTAAACTTAAGGTCTTCATCTTGATACGATTTCCATGCAGTTCCATTTGTAGAAGTGAATAGAACACCGTCACCCCAGTCTTGAACGACAGGAAGACCTAGGTTTGCGCCAGGTGTTAGGTTTGTTCCGCCGACCTTAGAAGTAAAGACTAGGTAGTCAGGATCCGATGCATCTGGCATTATGACAAGCGCGTATTCTTTTTCTACATCTAATCTTATTGGTGCTGGGAAAGTAACTGTAGTTGTGACCGAAGCGTCGTCTGATGTAGAAACTTGAGCAGGAGTAAGGTGTACTTTTGAGAAAGGTATAACCGTATATGATGGATACCCATTTACAACTTCTCTAAGTTCTACGGTGACGCCGTTGATAGTGCTCTTTCTCTTAAAGTACAGATCTACTTTTGATATGAACACCGTGTTTGATCCTAGACCCATACCTTTTTTGGTAAAGAATGTTTGGGCAATTGGATCCTTTCCTCCAGTAGGTCTTCCTCTACGAGTCACGTTTCTCTCTGTAACAACTTCGGTTACAAAGGATTCTGGTGTTCTAGTCGTTAGAGTGAACGATGCTTTTTCTACAGAGAAGTTATATGCTCTATATGTTAAAACAGAGTAAGAGGTTCCACCACTTTCGATAGATGCGTATTGATCCACGTCAGCGATCTCTAGCTTTCTATCACCGACGAAGAACGTTGCTTCAGGTAAGCTGAACACTGCTCTTAATACACCGTTTGCATCAGATAATACTGCGTCGCCTTTAGCACCAAGGCGAGTAACATTGTCTGCGCCATCAACCGCGCTTCCTGGAGACACGTGTATATTAACATCTCTTTCATCAAAGAAGAAATAATGTTGTGTGTTTGGTCTCAGACCCGAGACATATATGTTAACATCTCTTGCTCTCATATATGGTTCGAAACTAAAGTTGGTTACAAAATCTCCAACTCTCTGCTCGTTTACTTGTTGACCCGTAACCTGGACGGTTCTAGTTGTGTCTCTAAAGGTGTCTTCAACTACCGCATTTCTTCGGCCAAAGATTCCAAGGAATCCGCGTCTACCAGGATCTAAAGTTTCTGAAGCTATGAGTTCACTACTTGTAGATGTTAAAGGTATAAACTCTTGTATCGCATCAGAAAATTGTTGGAATGGAGTGACAAGATCTATGTCCGCATTCACAGGGTTCGTGACCGTATCATACACTGTGTCAAACTCAGGAACGAGATTACCAACACCCTTGTAACTATAGAAGTTACTTACGCAATTTCTAAATTCTGTTGCGTATGGTTGTGCTATGATCGAAACATCTGCGTTTCTCTGAAGAGTCGCGACCTTAACATTTGACTCTGATGGAAAGAGAGTTGCCGAAGACGATGAATGATATACCATATTAATAGGAAATGTTTTCACTGACGGCATTAGAGACTTTTCTGTAAAGTCCAACGCTGCGTTATATTCAGTATCTTCAAGATTTGCAATATTAAGATCGTTGAACGGATCTACTATAATTCCATTCTTAAATCTAGTTAAGCCGTTTTCATCAGTTACATTAAGATTTTTCGTTTCAGCTTCGAGAGATGATAGAAGAACGTAGTATTTTAGAGCATCTAATTTTTCTTCTATGTTTTGGATATCTTTCATCTTATAGGATTTAGTTCCTTTAAGACGAGTTGAAACCCTATACTGTGGCTTACTACTTGAGTCTGCTTCATCTGGAGTTAGTGCAGGATTTCCTGGCACGTATATTTCAGCTATAGCAATTTGGTCGCTAACCACGCTTGGAGGAAGCGATTTTTCTGCTTCAACGCCTTTTACTATACTTATAGATCCGTAAGAGTCTACAGTTACAAGATCCGTTCTGTTAAAGAAAAACTCATAGTTTAGTGACCCGAACTGATTTAGAGCCGGAGTGATAATTTGGTGTGACGCTGAGAACGTTGGTGATACGTTAACTCCAGTTGAAGAATCGCTTACCGTTGGCGCTGTCGCGAGTGAAGCGGCGTTAGCATATGTTGCTGGAGATAGAGGTTCTGCATGCGGTCTGAAATCTAGTGAGTCCCTAAGATTGTATGATGCGCCTGACGGTGAAACATACAGAGGTATCTTATTTCTAGGGAACGATACTGGGTAACTATCTACAGTAAAGAAATAACTTCCTGAAGTATCATTTAATTTAAAAGCCTTCATATGAACAGTCATATCCCCATCCGAAGGAGCGGGTCTTCCCTGGATATATTCTATGTATGAGTGATCGTAGTAGTTATCTTTTTGATTTGATCTTAATCTAAAGCTAGTAGTCACATCGTTATTTGCAGAGTCCGTAATACTTACCACTTCGTAAACATCTGGGAAACCTAGGTTATATTTTGCCGTCGTTGAGATATCACTGTTCGCAAACGTACACTTAACATATAGATCTTCGTTTATCTTCGTGAAAGGATTTACGTTGACTACTCTCTTATTGAAATATACTGTAGCCGTTGAAGATGGAGCACTTGCTAGTGTTAAGACTAGATCGGCGCCGACGATCGTGCTGCTTACAACATCAATCTTAACATTCGTTCCGTCTACAAATAGTATGTCATCGTTACTTAGACTAAAATCTTCTCCTGACGCTGGAGATATCGTGACAGTTGTTCCAGAAAGGCCAGTCAACGATCTGGATGTTCTAACTGGTATTACGTGTCCACTAGTTGATTTTACACTTATCATTCCAGTATCAAATATCATTGAAGCACTTGAGGTCTCTTTAATTAAAGAGTTGTTCGCTACAGTAAGATATCCAGTATTTCCGACTATTCTTTCTACGTCTCTAATCGTGTTGCTTCCAACGAAACGAGTGTCAAAGAGAAAGATCTTATCGTTTGTGACGTTTCTAACTCTTGCGGTACCAGCATTAGACCCAGTCTCATCTTTAAGTGTAACTGTTGAAAAATCACCAAGAGTTATTGTTCCTGAGGTTGCAGTGTCAAGGAGATCTAGATATCCGCCGTACTTATATGATATTGCTTGGTTCGTTCTTTCGTCAAACGAAGTATTTGCTATATCATCAATGTTTAGAAGAACTTCGCCTAAGTTTTCAATTCTGTAACCTTTAACGTAAGCAAGACCTGTGCCGACAGAAGCTTTTAGACCGTCATCTCTTCTAACTATTTTCGTTTTGAAGTCACGAACTATGTAATCGCCAGACTCTTCATATGTGCGGCGAGCCATCTCTTCGCCAAGAGCATTATATTGGGATACGTCTCTTAGAGTAACAGCGTTGCCATTTGTATAGCGGCTAAGTGTGAAGAACGTAGTGTCTCCATCTGCTACGTCTGTAGGAAGCGCAGTAAGAACTGGTATGAGTTTAAGACGATCAGCTCCAGGCGCGTTTTGGTTAAACGACCCGTTTGCGTTATCAAGAAGTGAACTGTCTTGGAACGAATTTATAAGTCTTTCTTCAACCAAGTATCCAATAGAAACATTGTCCGGAATGTTCGTATACTTTGAAACGATAACTAACTGCTCTTCAGCAAAGAGGAAGTGTCCTTTTTGGAATATAACGCCTGGTGCAGATCTTAGGCCGAATGAGTTTCCTAAGGCGCCTGAGAATGACGTTACGTTTATTGAGTCGACAAGTTGTTCTGTTCTGTTAATATTCGTGCCAACTTCAACTGTGCTTATCTTCCAGATATTAAGAAGCTCACCGGTTTGGAACGTCTTATTTCCTGCAGAAGTTGTTGTATAGTTGATGTAGAAGGTATTTAAATCTGGGTTTCTTGTTTCAAATCCTCTAGTCGCAGCAATTACACTTGCAGTAACACCAGAGACCGCACCTCTTAATTCAAACGTATTATCTCTCGTAAAGGTCTGCCCAGTTATAGTTACCGTATCTGAAAACCCTACGTAAGATTCAACATTAAAATTTGGCTTATCTGTTAACTTAACAAAGTTCAAGTCACCTAGCTCTGAAAAGTTACATCCCTTTATGATCGACCCTTCTTTGAAGATGTTGTCGCCAAACTGTTCTATTTGATTTTGGAGAATAGTCTGCATCTGCGTAAGCTCTCTTGCCTGAACTGCAAAAGATGGCTTAAACAACACTTTGTAGAATTGCTTTTCTACTCTGAAATCGTCAAAGTATGGGTCAACATTAAGATCTGTATTAATTGGCATCTGCTTCTCTCTTAAAATTCAAGAACGATTTTATACTGTTCTCTTGCGTTTGCTGTTCTAGTGATAGGAGGAAATTGACTTATATAGTAAACTTCACCGGTTCTTTGAATATATGGCGATAATTTAAATCCAGGATAAGTAGAACTATACCCACTTCCATAGCTTGGGTTATTATCTATATTTATCGTGACTAATTGGTTCAGAGAAGAAACTAGTGGTAAAGTAGCATCCAAAGATATATCACTAAAATCATTATTTGCGTATGTTCCTACGTCGTTCGGAAACGGGCCGGAATATTCTGCTAGGTAAGCAAAGTTTCCAGAAACAGCGTGAACTTTTGCTGAAAAACGAGTTTCATTAAAGAAAATACTGCTCGTGTTACTTGTTTCTATCTGCGTCACAGTTTCATTTACAAAAAACGGATTAGTATCCAAAGCAACTTCTATACGATTATCGAACACCGTTGGATAAGGAAAAACTTTAAAATCAGGGTTTCTAACCACGCCTACACTACGATACTCATTTGTAGTTGGTATTAGTAGATTATCGTTTTGAGTTATTTCTGTGTATAATAAAACGTGACGGCATGATAACTCATCAACCAAATCAGATCCATGTCCGCCAGGTGTAGATATAACAGGTCTTAGTATCACTCTTTCATCTAAAGAATTTAAAGTTGTTGGATCGAATGCAAATGGATCAGGAACTCTTGCGACAGCTCTTGTATATCCAGAACCTTTATTTAGAATAGTAATACTTGTGATGACTCCGTTCGTCGAAACGTTTGGTATTGCGACGGCGCCGGTTCCATCCCCTCTTATTTCTACTCTAGGAAGTAAGATGAAACCAGCCGAATTCACTAGAACACCGTCTACAGGAATTCCTTCTACTAAAGTAATAATCGCCTTTCCAGTAGAAGGATTAAACACATACTTATCTACTTCATACACTTGCGATTCATTTATTGCGTTAGTTACATAGAATGTGTAACCTGAATAGTAGTTTTCAATCGCGCTTAGAGTTCCGGCTGCAGAAGGAATAATAGTTACGGTATTTTGCGTGCCACCAAGAACTTCATCTATCGTTCCTAAAACTTTTTCGTATCCAGAATTTTCCGCTGGGTTCTCTACAAATATTTGATCTACTGAGCTTGTGTCTGATACAGAAGAGTTTGCTTCAGACAAAAATATCGGAATGTAACCTCTAGAATTATACTTATCAAAGTCAGAAACGCTAATCGTGTATAGATATTTCCAAACGTATCCATCTGGCATTTCATACACTTGATTTGGTGTTGAGGTATTATAGTTCGGCGGATTTGTTGAAGGCTCTCCGTAGTTATTAAACAAACACTTATATATCTTATAATCACCGGTTTCATTGTTCTGCGGATACACGACCGCGTAATATTTTTTATTCGATATTTCTTGCTTATCGTCATACTGTTCGTATACTGTACCAGTTACCCATATATGATTCTTTATCATATAAAAAACATTTTCTGGCAATATTTGTTTTCCAAACAAAGTCTTTTCTAAAAAAGTTAACTTTGAGTCATTTGTGTTTGAAAATGTAGTGTTTGAAACACTAGAGATAAAAAGATAGTAATCGTTCGAATAAACGTCGTCTACAAAACGACGAGTTGTGTCCGTCCTATACTTACTAGTGATTATTGTCATTACTACCTCTAGATTTTTGTTTTATTTATACTAAGGTTCGTCACACGGGTGGTATAATTTCTATTCTGGAAGATATTGGAGTAGAAATAACTTCTTCAAGATTAAATCTTCCGAACACTTTTGTTCCAGCCACGTGAGCAGTCTCTTTGAGCGATTGCTCATAAGTTGGTGTATCAAGTCTTGATTGTATCTCGTAAGAATATTCCTGATAGTAATCGCTATCTTGTATATATTTTCCAGGTGAATAGTATTCCAAACTTTCATTTTTCGAAACGTATCCACTTAAATGAGAATTATACGTGGACCAGAATCCTCCAGTGGATCCTTGCCCTCTTGCTGAAATAGTTCCTCTAGAAACGAGCTCACCATTTTTTAAAACATCCGCAACCGTGTTATGAACGTAGCCGTAGCCTGAATCAATAATGTTTACGCGGCTAATTCTTCCAACAGCAAAATCTGTCTCAGCTTCCATCACCGCATTTCTTCCGGCAACATCACTGCTTGAAAAATCATATGATACTGCTACTACATTGAAATTCGTTCCGCCGAATGTGATCGGTGTTGTTGAGTTAAAGCCATAATACCTATACGGTCTTACAGTAAGTGTTTTATCGGTAATTGCAAGAACCTTTCCTCTAAACGATCCCTGAGTTATTTCGTCACCTATATTGAGTGCCGTAGGAACTGTCTGGAGAGTTACGAGCTGGTTCTTTCTTTGAAGAAGATTAATTCTAGAGTCATACGGTAGAGCATACGCGTCGTTTACGTAATTTATGCCAGGATCTATATTTTCAAATCTAACGATCGTTCCGATGTCAAACCTCTCCAGATTAAACGCATCTTGTAGTGTTGTAGAAATGGTTACAGGATCCGTATTTCCTGACATGGGTGATAACGCAGGAGGAACATCATTATAATTCGAAGAATCTAGATGCACGTTTGCGTAATCGCCAATGATATCAAATATGAGAGCTACGTTTTCAGTATTTGTAATCTCTCCCACAATAACGCTACTTGTATTCGCGGTGTCAGGGTATAGCGGCCCTGGAGAAGTACTATTCTTTGGAGTCACTCTTATAGGGAACGAAGATAGTGTCTGTATGTCAATGACTGTGCTTCTATCTACAGTTTCTATGATTGAAGTGTTTGTAAAACTAGAGTTAGCTTCCATCTTCACAGCAACCAAAATATCGGTCTGCGCGACTACAATCCCTCTGTTTCCAGAGTCGTCTTCAAGGGTTTCCAAAAGGTTAAAGTTTCTTGAAGCGTTATCAACGAAGATGAGTTGATCCGAAACTAGAAGCCTGCCGCTATCTATGCTGTATCCCCAGCCGCCGTCTAACAGGTTATATTCTATCGTACCCGTAGTGCTTTCTGTTACACCAGTAACGATACCAGTCGCGCCAATTCCATTGGGCGATCCACTTATAGTAACCAAATCTCCAAGAGAGTTACCGCCAGGTCCAGGGAAATCTATGTCTATAGACGTAAGAGAACCGTTGATGATTCCAAAGTTAACTGGTACACCGTTTATCTCGCATATGATATTTTCGAGACCAATAAAGACTCCAGTGACATCGTTAATGAATATGATTGGAGTAAAAGAATTGTTTATTATGATAAAGTTAATTTTATCAACGGTAGCACGAGCTCTTGAGGCTGCGCCGATGATTGGCCTATTCACAATGTCGTTATAGCTAAACTCGCCGGATAATTTTGTTGATGTAAACACTCCAGCATTCGGTGCTAGCTGAAGAAAGCTACCTTGCTTCCATTGTGAGTCTGATGGTTTAAAAATATCTCGCGCTGGGTAATATATTTTTATAGATTCATTATAGAATAGACGAAAGAATAGTTCCAGCCCACCAGGAGTACCCTTTCTTCTATAGAGAGCAAGAATATTTTTAACGATTATTCTGACCGTATCGTCATTGAACGGAAGGTCTGCAAGATACTTATTCTTAAAAAAGATTAACATTCTTTCTAGAGTAGTATCTATATCCCTATACTCAAACAATCTTCTTCCATTGTATATAGACTGACTTGAGTTTTCTTCTAAGAATTTGTAGTACTGTTTTACAAAGTCGACTAACTCGTGCCCCTGCTCTCTGTATATCGCGGGGAACTGTTTTTCAATATGAAAGGAAATTATTCTATCTATAGACATATTAGTTTGTCTCTATAAAGTTAATTGAAATGTCTTCATCTCTTATTGATAATATGCGGCTCTTTGGCGCGGTTACGTCAGCTGATGTAGAAGCAGCATATATTTTAATTGCGCTACCGGTAAATGATTCAACGGCAAAGTTGATTAGTCTAACTTCTCCGGTAGTATAATTCACAGTTCCAATGCTTGGATTTAGAATTTCAATACTAATGTTGTTTGAGCTTATAACCTGCATATTGCCGCTTCCATCATCTTGAAGCTTAGAAGTAATTCCGCGGTACACGAAGTTTGTACTTACGACCGATGGTTTAAAATCTGTAAACCCGTTAACGGCTTTGTATGGATATGGTTTTACAAGACGAGTTTCAAACTTAAACTTTGGATTCAGCTCAAGATTTAGAGTAGGCTTATACTCAATGATTGGATTTACGCATAGCTCGTTGCCTAATAGACCGCCATCAACGTCGTCAATTATAGTCGACAACTTAGAAGATCTAAGAGTTTCGCCAAAATCATCTAAGAAGTTTTGATTATATGTTGATATCGCAGCTCTTATTAACTGTTCGAGTTCCTGCTCGGATTTATTCGTTAGTTTTGCTGAATACTTTACATCAACTACAGTTTCAACATAAATGAATTCTGGATCTATAAAAATAGGTTCGATCGTAACTGGAGTTTTATCTGATAAGTATCTTACATACGAGCTTTTGCTCGTTTCTGATAAGAACCCTTCTCCTTGCAAGTTAACAGAAATTGCAACTCTACCGAATTGTGGCGGATCTAACTCGTCTCCGCCATACGCAGAAACACTTCTTATCTCGGGAAATCTTTGTTTTAGTAGTATTTCATAGTCAGAGGCAGTAATAGCTCTCTCTTGAACTTGAAGAGACTTAGGAGCGATAAATTTTATGCTCGACAAACTTTCTCTCTCAGCTCCACCGTTTGCGGGTGTTACTGTAGTAACTGTAGTATTTGGAATAAAAGTTGTAGTAAAAGATCTTGCGCCATTTGGTTCTGTACCACTGCAAGCTCTATACTGTATCTTTATGTCAATGTCTCTTGCTGGCTGCTCACCAAATAAGTTTCTTCCAAAATAGACCGAGTACTTATTATCAAAGTACGGCTCTAGATAAAACACCTTGCTCGTTGGCTCGACACCATACACTGACGGAGTATAGAAGAATTGGTTCTGTCCTTCTGTTGCTTCGTCGTCGACATACACTTCTATAGAGTTCGTATCTACGTTTTCGTTTGTTAGTGTACACTTAAAGTTGTTGTTTTCTTCAAGAAAGAAACCGTCCTTTTCAAACGCGGTGAGTATGTCACCTTCAAAAATTTCAACGTTAGTAGCAACAAACGTGTTTCCACTCGTTCTCTTTGCTAGGTATGCTTGATTAGTTAAAAACGTATATGACGTGCCCTCGTAGTTTGATTGAAACTCCGTAAACTTAGGTATCGTAATGATAGTTCCTACAGTTGAAGGACTAACTATACTAACGTTCACGACTGCCTTTGCGGAAACTCTTGATCTAGGAAGATAGTTAAGTTCTTTGGCATGAGATACCACAGAGTTTCTAAGAATTGCCGAGTCAAGAAACATCTCGTTGATTGCCATGTTCGTATAGAAGTTGTTCAAATACGTGTTATAAGAAAGGACATCCAACAGCACGTTCATATTCGAGCCAGCAAAGTTATAATCTTTGAATTGAGTTTGGCCTTTTAAGTAATCTATAAACTGTTCTTTTACGGCGGCAAAATCTAGCTCGTTTATTGGTCTTGTAGCCATTTTATCTTATCCTCTCTAGGAATACCGTGACTGCTATAGGCTCAGCAACGTTATTTATGTAAAAGTACACGTCTACTTCTACTGTGCTTTCGTCGATTGATGAACGAACTAATACATCTATAAGTGTTGCCCTTGGCTCGTATTCGCGAATTACGGTCTTAATCTGTTCTTGTATAAGTTTAATTATTGCCGGAGTATTATTTTCAAAAAGCATAGCTTGAACATTCCCACCGATTAGCGGCTGCATTAATCGCTCGCCTCTATTCGTTAGGATTAAGTTCTTAATAGACTCCTTCACAGCCTCTTCGTCTCGCTTTAGAGAAAGATCCTCAGTTAACGGATTCTGTGTCATGTCTTTATGAATGTCAGAAAATAAGCTAAGCTTTTTCTTAACTGGTGTTATAATCTGTACTACCATTCTCTTCTTGGCCCTATATCTACGTGAACGAAACTAGAGTATCTTCCTATTCCAGTAAACCCGTTGCTTAATGCTATTTTTATGAATTTTTCTTTAGTGTCATAATTAAAACCGCTCCACTTTACATCAACTGCTATCTTTGCTATATGAAGAGAATTCTTAGCCGCTCCAACACCTCTAGCTCTAAGTTCATCATTATAAAATTTAGGTCTGACTGCACTTACTAGTATCAGTTGTCTTTCAAATTGTTTTTGAACCCTCATTAGCTGAGCTTTTACTTTAGGATTTAATTCATCCCAACATGCTCGCCCAAGACCAGGTCTTTTATCTCTAAAACTGTTTCCATCAAACGTAATTCTGCTATCGCCTTTTCCATCGTTCCAAGGAGTGATATCTTCATAATCTTCAGCATTTAAGAGTGGTGGATTTCCAGCCTGCTCATATAACTCGTTACCTGTATTTATACCGGTTTGGCGAACTTGGTTATCATAACGAACAGCGCCCGCCGCAGTTGCACGTGTTGTATTTCTTGAAGAATTACTTTGAAGAATTGAAACAGTTTCCGTATATGAATTAACATATGCTTCTAGTGGATTCTTAAGAGAGAAAATTGCATTTTCTATTAGAGCGGCAAAACTGCAAAAGCGATATAAAAGAAACTGCACTTCTTGAATAGTCGGGCTTTTGAAGATTGACATTGCATAATCAATTAATTTTTCTATACCGGATTTGTAATTATCAACGTTCTGCTCGTCAAAAAAAGCAAGAGCTGATGTTTTTAACTTTTGGAAATTTGCATATACTGCTTCGTTTATCTTTACTACCTGTTGAATGCTTTTTGAAATCACGTTTGCTAAAGAAAAATTCTCAATAATGCTTTTTACTTGAGATACAACTTTATCTATTATACTTAAAATACTATTCTTTAGTGTTGACAATAATGAGCTTAGAGAAAAGTTTAACGCAAAGTTTTTTAAACTCTGTATTGTTGTATCTAAAGTTTGTAAAGCTGTAAAGAACGCACCCACTGCTCCGAATATATTAGGAAGTATCGAGCAAAAGCTTCCTATCGTATTTTTTGTAAAGTTTTGAGTGTAAAAGCCCTCAAATTCATTTATAAGGTTTATGCTAATAACTGTAGTAGCTATGCTTAACGTAAATGGAGTATAACCTATTCCGATTATAAAGTTTGCCACTTCTATTGGAGTAAAAACCGTTTCGGTTTGTATTCTGTTATAAAGTATAGGCTGATCCGCTTCTTTTATTAATGATCTAACCTCAGTGCGCAAAAAGAACGAATTCACTGCGGCTACGGCCGAATAAAAGGGAGTTTCACCGTATTCTTTAATAAGTCTTGCAATCGGGTCGTTACTAGGTAACGCAACAATTCCTCTCTCAAACTGAGAGAAGTCTACTGTATCTGGGAGAACTATCTCTTGAACTTCGGATGATGTTCCTATTTTAAGAACTCTTCCGCTTACTTTACAAAGTCCACTAGTAATAGCCATGTCTTAATAACTCCTTATTAAACGGTTCCAAACACTGTTCCGCCTATAACTCTGGAATCTTTCGAGTTTCTAACAGTATCTCTAAAGCCAATGTTTGTTCCTGGGCCGTATGCGGCAGAAATATTCGAAGTAAAGTTTAACCAATTTGGACTCATAGTTCCAAGATATTGATTTACTCCACGTATTGTACTTGCCATCTGTCTTTCATCTGGGCTCGTAAAGTTTCTAACGGGGCCAGGATTGTTCCTTGTTCCAGTCACGGCTTGGAACTGTCCTGGTTGCAACAGAACTTCATTAACTGTGTTTGGATACTGAGAACTTTTTACTCTATTTAGAATGACGGCCATGATTCCGGCTTGTTCCTGAGGACTGTTCGGAAGCGACTCTGCAACTGTAGCAGCCACTAGATTATTCCATTCGCTATCAGAAAGCTTTCTTCCAAGAAATGCTTCGGCCTGAGATCTAGCTTGAAGAGGTTCCTCGCCTTGTAGTATTTCTTGAACATCCGCGCTCGTGAGTTTTTGATTTGTTGTATTCTGTGCTTCGTTATTCGCTGCGGTGTCTGATTCGCCATCGTCTTGCGATGTGTATCCAGCGCTGCCACTAGAACTGCTGTTTCTGTGTTGAGTAGAACTCGTACCCTTTGCGGTTGGTTCTGGAAGATCGGCTCCTTCGGCAGGGCCTGCCGGTTCAGGATCATCCGCCTCGCCCATCGCCATATGAACTCTATCGTCTATCGCGACTAGAGCTGCATTTATGCTTACCTTCGCACCACTGCCAGCCTTTACGTGATCTCCTTTAAGGTCGAGGTCTCCTGACGCGGTGATGTACATTCCCTCGGATTTAATATTAATGTCTGCCGCGGACTGAATGTTTACGTTTGTGGCTGCTTTAATATTAACGTTCTCAACGTTTGCGTGTATTCTAACTTTAGCCGCTCTCAGTTGAACTTCATCACTACCATTTAGATTTAATTGCCCGCCGACAGAAAGAATATGATTTCCGTGAACGATTTGCTGATAGTCACCTTCTATCTCTTCTATCTTGTTACCTTTTACAAGAACTTTACTATCGCCTTCAATCGTAACTATATTTTTCCCGCCAACATAAATGTGCTGATGTGTATCGTTTATCTCATACTTATCACCAATAGATTTATTTACTGTTGTACCATTTGTGTCTATTGATATGTACGACCCAGATTTATGAAAGATAGTTATTCTTTCTGCACCAGGCGTGTCATCTAACTCGATCGAGTGACTGGAAGTTTCTATCACTCTATTGAACGGGTACTCTGAATTATATGCCGGAGCAGGTTCTTCAAAAGTATCGCCGTCGTTCGCTATTGGGATGTTCTTAATTCTACTTAACTCTTGATTAAGAACATACGTTTCTTCTATATTCTCGCCTCTTTCCAATTTAGAATTCATTGGCTGGCCTATATCTTCCGGATTAGACCCTACAGATAATATTCTTGCATTCTTTTCGGGAATGTATCCCCACCCAGTAACTTGAGGATTTACAACCTCAGTCATCTGTGTAGGTATTATACCTAATACCAATGGTTGCTGAGCGTCCCTTCCGTCAAGAAACATCCCAAAGACGAATTGATTTATGCGTGGCAGCGGAGAGTTTGGATCAAAGCTTCCATATACTAATATTGCCCATGGAAGATCTTCAGTTGGAATTTGGTCAACGGTTCCGTGTACACCAAATGCTCTAACTTGTACTCTCTTTTCTAAACGCTCATCAACGTTATTTTCCACAACGCCAATAAAGAATAGAGGATCGTATATACCTACACCAGTTTCTCTCATTCGCGAGTATCCCAATCATACTTGATTAATTTCATAATCGTCTGATGATTGTCCCTTTCAAAATAATGTGTAAGATCACTAACTATGTAATATCCTGATAACTGTTTATTTAAGTCTACACTTGACGATGATTTAAATTCAGGTATCTTCAAGTTTACGATATTGCCAGCGTTAATATCGAGTCTTCCGTTTGCTTTTGCATGCACCGTGACTGTTCCTAGGTGATGGCGGTACGCGGTTCTATTCATAACTATCTCAGGAAGAAATTGATCACCTCTTATCTGTCCTGCGCTTCCTTCATCCCAATCTTTAATAACAATATATCTCTTTTCATTCTGTTCGGTGAAATACGCGTCAACAAATTCTGGAGAGTGACGCTCTTGACTTACATCCACTACAGAATTTTCAGTCATCTTGGCGTACTTAGTTTTCTCATTTTCATAAATGTATTCATTTTCATTTGATTTTCCAGGAAGATTGACTCTTCTATAATTTATGTCTATCTCTATAGTTCTTGAACGATAAGCTCCATTAAGAATATCTTCCACCGTGTTAATGCGATCAGTATTTCTTATCTCAATAAGATTCTGCATTTGACTAACAAGATTGCTTCCAGTTTTTTCGATAGCATCACTATATGTAAATTCTTTTACAGAATCTATGTTTTCGCGCGCTTCCTTAATTAAATACTCGTCGGTGACAAAATAGTAAGAGTTAGATGTTTCAAAAAACCTAAATGAAGAAGACGGATTTCCAGGGCTATAAGCACGCTGTGCAAGAAAGTTTAAAGCTTGCATAGGATTATAGTTCGGCATTACACATCTAAACATACCAACAGTAGGTTCTACAACTATACGGCTTTGACCTAGATAATTTTTGTCAAAAATTTCTTTGGCTATAGTTGAAATAGAGTTATTAAATGATTGTATGATCTTATTGAACATCGCGTTATAACTAGAATTTGACATAAAAAATATCTTATATATCAAACCGTCGTTTGTCTTTTTAATCTCCACATCAGATATCTTATAAAGTCTAAGATCGTATGTTATTTTTTTCTTAAGAGCATCTTCAACTTCTATAGTAAGAGTCTCTTCTCCTCTTAGAGGAAGATCTTCTATAAAACCAATATTATCATAGATAGTCGCAAACCCTCGTATAGAATCTTTGTTTATAGATTCCTCGATTGAAAACACCGGTATCATGTTGACAATATCGATCTGCTTACCCGTCAGTGTTGTTATAACTGCGGATAGTAACTTATAGTGCCCTGGTATGATGTATTCATCACTCATTTAAACTTGTCTCTAAGTTCTTTCTCTATCTGCGAAACATACGTGCGATCGATGAGTTGTATGTTTCTTTTATTATCATTCAATGCCTGTTCGTACTCATAGAAACGATACGGCGCCCATTCTTCGGGAATGATTCTTTTTATAATAATACGCCTGCCAGCTTCCGTTCTTAATATGACTCTATCTTCTTTACGAAGAAAGAGAGTTCTAAAACTATCCGGTGCCAGCTTAATAAAATCTGCCACGATTATACCTCTTTATAAAAATAAGCTACGTTATCTGTTCTAGTAGTGTCTTGTGCCCAAGCTAGAACATCATATCCAGTTCTTCCGCCAGCCCTATCTTTATACTTTTCAATAATATATTGATGGAAGGTGTATTCGTCCATAGGCCATTCGTTATATGGGTCGATAATATCGTTTGCGAGATATATCATCCAAGAATAGTTTGGATCACCATAGTAGTGAAAAGCAACGTCTTCGGCGCGATCGCCTTCCTCGATAGTATAAGGAAGAAATACATACGGATTTTGTATAGAATTTTTAAGAAACGCGACTCTTCTAGATACGTCTCTTACTAAGACGTTGTTATATGTTATCTCAGGAATTTTATCGAAATATTCTCCAGACATTATCTTCCAGCTCCAGGTCCATTGGTATCTTGTGTTAATGATGCTACGTCTAAACTTTCGGTTGAACTCCCACCATAATCTTCGGATGTATGAATATCAGATTCAATCAGACCCATGTTCATAGTAATAGAAGCTGGCTTGCCGCCTCTTAACATAGTTAATCCATTTGGTGTGAAGTTTGTTGAAAAGCTTTGAACCATGCAGGTTTTGTAATATAAGAAATAAGATTGGTCTACGCCTAAAAAGAAAATATCAACTGTACTAGGATAGTTTAAGAGAGCCCTTGGAAGACCTACTGCAGTACTATACGAAGGTAGTATGTTTTTTCTTATAGTTTGTATAATAGATTTTAGTAATACGGAATCCTCTGGGTTCAGTGGAGAGAGGTTCCACGCGAAGTTGGGCTGCTTTAAAGTCACTCCATCGAAATATAGAGAAGCCTTTGGGTTTACGGCGTTTCCAACACCAGCACTTATTGCTCTTGCGGATCCAGGAAGAAGTTTTTCGGCCGTTCTTCTACCAAGAAATGCCACATTCTTTGAAATATTTTCTGTGTCAGGATTAAGAAGGGAGTCCAAATCAAAACCTGGAAGAGCTGCGCTCAATGAGGATGCAAGATTACCTAGAGTTAAATCTCCAGCTCCAGCAAATCCTGAAGCAGCTCGAGAAACAGCTTCGCCGGATATTTCCGCATCGTAACCCTGCACTCTAATATTGTAAGAGTCTTCTATGTTCGAAGGAAGAGGTAGTAGTATCGCTTCTCTTCCAGAAACGAGTTGCGAGTTAAAACCGGTGCTTCCTACTTTGTTTAGTGCTCTTTCTCCAGGAGGTGAATACTTATACTTATCAAAAATCAAAAGTGTAGCGTGAGCACCAAGGTCGCGAGGGAACTGCGTGACTCCAGCTACACTCTGTCTCTTGCTCGCTCGTACTATGTCTTGAGCTCTATCCACATCGATTTCCTTTATAAATAGATTGTAGTTTGATTGTATTTATATCGAAAAATTGAGGAAATAATGTCTTATAAAGGGAGGTTTCGTCCAAAGAATCCAGACAAGTATAAGGGCGATCCTAGTAAAATTATATATCGTTCTCTGTGGGAGTTTAAGTTCTTTAAATATCTCGATGATCACCCCGATGTAATATGGTGGGCTTCTGAAGAATACGTAGTACCATACATGTCTCCGATTGATGGAAGAATGCACAGATATTTCCCCGACGTGGTCATGAGAAAAAAGATACCGGATGGCACGATAGAAACAATCATGATTGAGATAAAGCCTAAAGCACAAACGAAACCACCTGACATAAGAAAAAAGAACGCTACACCTACTGGAAGAATTTCTAGAAGATATATCAACGAAGTTAAGACATATGGAATAAATGAAGCAAAATGGATAGCAGCGAGAAAGTATTGTATAGAAAGAGGATGGAAATTTGAAGTGTTTACGGAAGATCAGTTAGGAATAAAATAAATGGCCGCGAAGATATTTGACGACATACTCTTAAAAGGTATTAGATCCGGCCAGATTCCGGCGAGAACTAGTGCCGCGAGGGATTGGTATCGCGAGCAAGCAAGTGGAGTTGCTCGCTCAAAGATTCAAGAGGATAGCTTTATTCGTCAAATGGGAACTGACAGATACGAAAATCGTTTTAGACTGGGCCATATGTATATGTTTCTATACGATCCTAAGCATAAAGATACATTACCATATTATGATAGATTTCCGTTAATATTTCCAATAAATAGAGCTAAGGGTGGCTTTCTTGGTATGAACTTTCACTACTTACCATTACAGCTAAGAGCAAGATTAATGGATGCTTTATATGATGTTACCACTAATGATAATTTTGATGAAACGACGAAGGTTAGAACGTCTTACAACATTTTAAACAGCGCAACAAAATATAAAGAGTTTAAACCAACTGTGAAACACTACTTAACTGATCATGTAAGAACTAGGTTGGTGTACATAAATCCAACGGAATGGGATATAGCTTTGTTTCTCCCAACCGAAAGATTTGAAGGCGCGTCAAAGACTAAAGTTTGGCAAGATTCAAGAAAGATCATAAGAGGAAGATAAATGGCTTTTAATATAAATGAATTTAAAAGCACGATGAACAAGTATGGCGGGCCCGTCAGAAAGAACTTGTATCTGGTAGAGATATCCTCTCTTCCTGTTGCTAACGATGGTATGTCTGTAAGAGACCTTCGTTTCTTTTGTCAGAGCGCAGCAATCCCAGGTCTTAATTATGCAGTCACGGATTATTTTCCAAACGGTTTCGGTGTAAGACAATCCATTCCGGCCTCATACCAACCAGATTCGTTTAATGCGGTGTTCATGTTGGATTCGGATCATATGGTTCTTCGCTTCTTTCATCAGTGGATGCAAACGGTAATAAACTATAACTATGCGGATGGCCCGTTATCTCAAGTTGGAGATCAGTTGCCATTTGAAATAGGATATAAGAGCGACTATGCTGCAAAGATCACGATAAAACATTTTAGTACAAATAGTAATGGTGAGTTTGAAGGATACTATCAATATGATTTGTTTGACGTATTTCCTACTCAGATAAGTGGTGTTGATGTTGCTTGGTCTGACAACGATTCTTTTGCGACTGCAACAGTAAACTTTTCCTATTCACACATTGTATTTTCTGGATCCATAAAGGGATCGCCAACAGAAAGATTCTCAAGAGGAACTGGCCTTCTCGAATTGATTAACGGTGTTGGGTTAACAGGCCAGTACATATCACAAGGGACTCTTCCACTCACTATACAAGATTCGGTAAATGCGTTCACGAGGGCGAACCTTGCGATAGCCGGAATAAGATCAGGATTTAGCCAGATTAAAACTGGATTGACTAACATTGGAAATATATTTAGATAAGGAGATGCTAAATTATGCCACTACCAAAGATTGACATACCTTTATATGAGCTCGTTCTTCCTTCAAACAATAAGAAGGTCAAGTATAGACCTTTTACTGTAAAAGAAGAAAAAATATTATTGACTGCCCAAGAGTCAAAAGACACACCACAGATGATTATTTCTATTATGCAGATCATAAACAACTGTCTTGTTGATTACAGCGTTGACGATCTAGCAGTATTCGATATAGAATACGTATTGATTAATATTAGATCTAAATCAGTTGATAATAACCTCGAGTTTGAGATTGAGGATCCTGATACAAAAGAAAGAATTAAGTTGAGTATGAATCTTTCGAACGTAAAAGTCATAAAAGATGAAAGACATACGAATAAGATTAAGATAGGTGCTGATTATACTCTCATTCTAAAATACCCATCTTTAGATATGTTGTCTGATATGTTGGACCCAGAAACAGTAACTCCTGAAAAGACGTTTGAAGTCCTTACTTCTTGCATAGATAAGTTAGTAACAGAAGAAGAGGTGTTTAACTTTAAAGACTTCACCAAAAAAGAAGTTGATGAATTTATCGAAAGTCTTCACGGGGATGTTGTTAAAAAGATGAAAGATTTTTTTGATACGATTCCAAAGATTCGTCATGAGATACCGTATGTTAACTCTGAAGGAAAAGAGAAGTCTTTCGTAGTTGAAGGGCTGCAGTCTTTTTTTATCTAATGTTGAGTCATACTAATCTATATGTGTATTACCAAAAAATATTTGGGATGGCTCAACACCATAACTACTCGATAGCAGAAGTAGAAAATATGTTGCCGTATGAAAGAGATCTTTATTTTGATTTGATAGTAGACTTTATTAAGAAACAGGAAGAGCAAAACAGGAAATAGTAATGGCAGATATTAATGACCTAGCAAACCTAATGGAATCGGTTGATGTTTCGATTAAAGAACAGACCGGTATATTAAAGTCTATTCTATTACTGCAGACAAAAGAGGCTGCGGTCGCAGAAAGAAGATGGCAGTTGTCCAGTGCAGATCGTGATGTTGTTCCACCTACACCGCCTGCACCACCCGCACCTAGAAGCAGAGACGGTGATAGACAGAATTCTGGTGAAAACAACACTCTGAGCGGTCTTCTTGGTGGATTGGCGGCTCTGTTTGGAGGCGGCCTTCTTAAGAGATTTGCTGTTTTAGCCGCAGGCGCAACGGCTCTTGCTGCCTCAATAGGAGTTACCATTGGTCTTATTCGAGGACAAATCATTGCTATAAAAACCTTTTTTAAAGCATTCGCAAATGTTTTTAAAGTATTCGCTCCTGGATTAACAAAAATATTTGACGATTTCAAATCTAACTTATCGGCGAGGCTCGCGTCAATTAGAACAGGATTATTTAAAGCGTTTGACGATTTTAAAGTTAACTTATCAACAAAGTTTGCGTCAATCACCGCAGGATTTGTAAAACTCTTTGATAACTTTGCGGGCACATTAAAAGGCATATTTTCATCAGGCAGCGGTTCTTCTAGTTTACCAAAAGTTTTTGTGGCTATACAGGCTGCCTTAAAAACTTTTATTGAGCCGTTTAGTGAAGCTCTTAAAACTATCCAAGGCCTGTCAGGAAGTTCCGGTTCTCCTAGTAAAATATCTACGATATTTGGAAAAATATCTACAACATTTGGACAAATAACCGGGTGGTTAGGAGATCTTGGAAAACAGATTGGTAAAATTGGTTCGGTTGTAGGAAAGATCTTTGCCCCAATCGCGATTATCATGACAGTCTTTGACACTATAAAGGGTGCTATAGCCGGTTACGCTGAAGGAGGAATACTCGGCGCGTTTGAAGGAGCTATCACTGGTTTCTTTACGTCACTAATCGCAGCCCCTTTAGACTTACTTAAGAATGTAGTCTCTTGGGTCGCCGGTGTGTTTGGATTTGATAGAGTAGCAGAAGTCCTAGATTCATTTAGCTTCGCTGACCTATTTAAGCAGATCGTAGGATCGTTATTTAATGGAGTCTCTTCTGCCGTAAGCGTGGTTACCGACTTATTTACCTTTGGAGAAGAAGATATGACTCTTCTTGGCGCTCTAGGTAAACTAACAGATTTGGTGTATGCCCCGGTGAACATGGCAATTAATTTTGTAAGAGGCATATTTGGATTTGAAGAGACTGAAGAACCTTTTAAGTTACAAGACTGGATATCCGAAAAGTTCAACAGTATAATAGATTCTATAAAAGGAATGTTTTCATTCATTCCTTCAGTGACAGAATTAGGAGACATGGTGTACAGCGCGCTTCCTACGTGGATGCAGGATTTAATTGGTGGAGACACACGAAGAGGATCTCTACCTCGTAGCGACTATACAAATCCTGCTGACGAGTTTGCTGGTTATGCGAAAGGAACTCGCGGTTTTGAAAACTTTGGCTCTGGAACGAGAGCAACTCTTCACGGGTTAGAAGCTGTGGTTCCTAGAAACACCGAAGCTGGTAAATTCTTAGAAAAAAACTTTGATGACTCTTGGAGAATGAAGCTTAATACGCTTGAGAATACAAACCAAAGATCTACACAACCGATTGTTATAAATGCCCCAAATAATAGTCAAACGAATCTGAGCTCGAGTGGCGGATCCATGTCGACTATCATAAATTCATTTGGAGGAAGCAGCAGTTTAGATGCTATGTCTAGACCGGGTGGCGTGTATTAAAAAAGGGGAGCTTTCGCTCCCCTTTTTCGTTCACTCTAAAAGAAGTTCTTTACTCTTTACAATTGAAATTTTCTTTGGTTTCTTTTCTTCAGGAACAACATTGAGCAATTCAATCGTTAGCATACCTTTTTCTAGAGATACACCCTTTACCTCGATCGTATCGGCGAGAGTAAACTTACGAGTAAAGCTTCTTGCTGCAATTCCCTTATGTAGATAAGTTGTAT